>Ga0315297_10000020_pt1 | contig 75054 bp, 82 predicted proteins | sample YL17G15_0_MG_FD_203628 | JGI IMG/M metagenome (GOLD analysis project Ga0315297, IMG submission 203628) | Sediment microbial communities from Yellowstone Lake, YNP, Wyoming, USA - YL17G15_0 | ecosystem: Environmental > Aquatic > Freshwater > Lake > Sediment | place: USA: Wyoming | collected...
TTTATAGCCCGTATAGAGCCATTTTTCAAACAAAACATTTATAAATAAATCAAGGCTGTTATTTTACTGACGAGATATGCCAAAAGGACAAGAAAAACCACAAAATTCTGAAAAGCAAACAGCTGAAGAAAAAGCTGCATTAGAGCAAAATAAAAGCCCAACAGATGAAGGAAAAGTAGTTGACAGACTGATAGAGAGAGAGATGAAAAGCAGCTACCTCGATTATTCAATGAGTGTCATAATCGGTAGAGCATTACCTGATGTCAGAGATGGACTGAAACCAGTCCACAGAAGAATCCTATACGCGATGAATGATATGGGCATGCTCCACAACAAACCATCCAAGAAATCAGCAAGAATAGTGGGAGAAGTACTAGGAAAATATCACCCTCACGGAGATTCAGCAGTATACGAATCAATGGTCAGGATGGCTCAGCCATGGTCTCTAAGATATACACTAGTTGAAGGTCAAGGAAATTTCGGATCAGTAGATGGAGATAATGCTGCAGCAATGAGGTACACAGAAGCAAAACTATCAAAGATAGCTGAAGAAATGCTAGCAGACATAGATAAAGAAACAGTAGACTTTGTACCAAACTTTGACAACAGCCTAAAAGAACCATCAGTACTTCCATCAAAGCTACCAAACCTGTTAATCAATGGAAGCACAGGAATAGCAGTAGGAATGGCAACAACAATACCACCACACAACCTAGTTGAAGTAGTGGATGGAGTGATTATGGTCATAGATAATCCACTAGCAGAAACTAATGAGTTACTGCAATCAATCAAAGGACCAGACTTTCCAACAGGAGGAATAATCTACGGAACTGGAGGAATACTAAGCGCTTACTCAAGAGGAAGAGGGAAGATACTGGTCAGAGCAAGAACAAAAATAGAAGAAGCAAAAAACAAGCAAAAAATCATAGTCACAGAAATACCATACATGGTAAACAAATCACAACTAGTAGAGCAAATAGCAGACCTAGTAAAAGATAAAAAAATAATTGGAATAAGCGATCTGAGAGATGAGAGCGACAGAGAAGGAATGAGGATCGTCATAGAATTAAGGCAGGATGCTAATTCTGACGTTGTACTAAACCAATTGTTCAAACATACAAGAATGCAAGAAACAGTAGGAATAATCATGCTAGCACTTGTAAATGGAGAACCAAAAGTATTGAGCCTGAAACAATTAATACAAAACTTCATAGAACACAGAAAAATAGTCGTAAGAAGAAAAACAATATTTGATATGACAAAAGCAGAAGAAAAAGCACACTTATTGGAAGGATTAATCATCGCATTGAACAATATCGATGCAGTAATACAACTGGTAAAAAAATCAAGATCAACACAAGAAGCAAAAGAAGGACTAGTGCATAATTACAAACTAACAGAAAAACAAGCAGTAGCAATCTTAGACATGAAACTGCAAAAGTTAACAAGTCTGGAACAAGATAGCATAAGACAAGAACACAAAGGATTGCTAAAACTGATCGAAGAACTGAAAATAATACTAGCGTCGGAACAAAAAATACTTGAGATAATAAAAAAAGAATTAATCGAACTGAAAGAAAAGTACGGAGACAAAAGAAAAACACAGATAATAGAAGGAGAAAACATAGACATAGATGTAGAAGACCTGATAGAAGAAGAAAAGATGGCAGTAACAGTGACGCATGCAGGATATGTAAAAAGAGTGCCAATGGACACATACAAAATACAAGCACGCGGAGGAAAAGGAGTAATAGCAGCAGGAACAAAAGATGAAGACTTTGTAGAAGAAATATTTGTAGCATCAACACACAACTACCTACTCGTGTTCACAAATAAAGGAAACGTGCACTGGCTAAAAGTCTACAACATACCAGAAGGAAGCAGACAAGCAAAAGGAAGACCAATAATAAACCTAGTTGAACTAGAGAAAGACGAAACAGTATCAGCATTTGTAGCAGTAGAAAAATTCGACGAAGAACACTTTTTGGTTTTAGCAACCAAAAAAGGAATAATAAAGAAAACACCCTTATCAAACTTCAGCAAACCAAGAAAAGGAGGAATAAGAGCAATAACATTTGACGAAGGAGACACTCTAGTCAATGCTAAACTGACAGACGGACAAAGACACATAATGCTAGCAACAAAGAACGGACTAGCAATAAGGTTTGATGAAAAACAAGTAAGACCAATAGGCAGGACAGGAAAAGGAGTAAAAGGAATAACCCTAAGAGGGGATGATGAAGTCATAGGAATGGAAATAGCAACAGACAAAAAATCACTATTAACTATTACTGAGAACGGATTCGGAAAACAAACATCAATGGCAGAATATAGACCAATAGGGCGCGGAGGAATCGGAGTAATCAATATCCAATGCACAGAAAGAAACGGAAAAGTCGTGTCTGTCAAGTCGGTCTATGATGACAATGAAATAATCCTAATGAGCAAAGGAGGGATAGTGATAAGAACAAAAGTATCAGGAATCTCCAAAATAGGCAGGAACACACAAGGAGTAAAACTGATGAAACTAGAAGAAACAGACAAAGTATCAGCAACAGCAAGAATAGTGGCAGAAGACGAACAAGCAACAGCACAAGCAATAAAAGAACAAAGAGGAGAAGAAAACGGAACAATACTTTCAACAGAAGAAGAACCTGAAACAAATGACGAACCAACAGAAGACGAAGAATAAAACTAATTCTATGAAAGGACTCGCGATAACACACAAAGGATTTGAAGACATCTGTGCAAAAGAAATAAACGAGCTCGTAAAAACAAAAACTAAAGTTTTGGAAGGATGTGTGGAGTTTGAAATTGAAAAATTAGAAGACTTATGCTTAATCGCTTACAAAGCACAATCAATAATAAAAATACTTTATTACATAGATTCATGTGAATATTCAGAAATAGAAGACCTAAAAAAACTGACAGACAAAATAGATTTTGATCAATGGTTTAATGAAGAAACAACATTTGTAGTAAGATGCAAAAGAATGGACGACACAGATGAAAGCACGCAATACATAGAATCACAAATGGGAGAATACATATTAGAAAAGAAAAAACTAAAAGTAGAATTGAAACAGCCAGACGTGACATTTTTTGTTTATATTTGTGAGAGCAAAGCATACTTCGGAATAGACATGACAGCAACTGAGTTGAGCAAAAGACAATACAAGATATACTTACACCCAGAAGCATTGAAAGGAACAATGGGATATTGCTTGTACAGGATGAGCGACGCAAAAGTTGGAGATGTAATATTAGATCCATTCTGCGGAAGCGGAACAATACTGATAGAAACAGCACTACACCAAACACAATTTCCTGTGAATTACTTCAACAAACAAAAATTTGCATTCCTAAAATTCAAACCACTTAAAGAGGTTGATTTTGACAAATTCTTCACTGAAATAGACAAACAAGCAAAAGAAAACAAGAAAATAACTTTGAATGGGTTTGATCACCAGTTGCGATATGTGACATCATCAAAGAATAATGCCAAGATTGCAGGCATAGAAAAAAACATCAACTTCGCAAGAGCAGACGCAGAATGGCTAGACACAAAAATGGAAGAAGAACAAGTAGACTGGATAATCACAGACCCACCAATGCCAAGCGCAATGGTAAACCCGCAAAAAATACAGAAAGTATATGAAGACTTTTTTTACCAAGCAGAATTCATCCTCAAAAAACAAGGAAAAGTAATAGTAATCACGCGAAACACTTCATTACTAAAACAAATCGCAGAACAAAAAAAGTTCAAGATAGAACACGAACGACAAGTATGGAGCGGAAAACAAGAATACTCAGTAATAATATTTTCTAAATAAAATGTTTTTTTCCGAAAACCTTTTAAATAATCGTCAGATACATGCTGTTTAGTGTGAGGCAGTGCTTAGCTGACGGAGCTTAATTGCTCTGAGGAAAGTCCACCCACTACCAAAAAGGCCACTTACGGAAGTAAGACGGGGAAACCTGTGGCAACGGCTCAGAAACGAACCACTTACCAATAAGATGAAGTTTGCGAAGCAACACGCGAGTGTTGTGAATTAACCAACAGATGTTTTGGCAAGAAAGGGTGAAACGGCAAGACCTCGGCCAGTGCAAGTCGAAAACGCCAAAATTCGAAAGAATTAGGCAATGACGCTTAGTTAAATGCTAAGACAGACCATCGCAACCTGTGTTGTATAAGGGTCTGACAGAAGGTGGCTTACAGCTGCCCCACACAACTTTATTATCAAATGGAGGAAAAACAAAAATGGCTCAAGACAAGATATCAATGCCATCAAGCGGAGGAGGCTTGATAAGATACTTTGATGACTACAAAAGCAAGATATCACTAAAACCAGGACAAGTCATAGTATTAGTAATTGCAGTAATGATCATAATAATTCTATTACACACGTACGGCGGCGCACTACTAAGCTAAAATGATTCCAAAAGTGAATCCAAGACAGATGCAGCACATGATGCGCAAAATGGGAGTTTCACAAGTAGACATCCCAGCAACAGAAGTAATAATCAAGACACCAGAAATAGACTTGATCATAAGACAACCACAAGTGAGCAAAGTCAACATGATGGGACAAGAAACAATACAAATAATAGGAGAACTAGAAGAGCTGCCAAGAGAACCAGTAAAAATAGACATTTCAGAAGAAGATGTAGAAACAGTGATGACACAAACAGGAACAACAAAAGAAAAAGCAAGAAAAGCAATAGAAGAAAATAATGGAGATCTAGCCGCAGCAATAATGGCTATAACCCAAGAATAAAGGCGTTTAAGCGTTTTCTGCACAAGTTTTTTATAGAATCCTACCTTAACCACCATAAAATGGAAAAGTTCCAAGAGTTAAGAATAGCAGCAAAGACAAACATAGAAAAAGCAGACCACATGATATCTGTAACATACCCCTTAGTCAAAGACACAAAACTATTATTACCAATAATGGAGAACGTATTCTTAGGACTAAACAGCGCGATGAACTCAGTACTATACTACGACTTATTATTCAAAAGAATCCCACAATTCCCAGAAGACATAGACGCAAAAATACACATATTCAGAGGAAGATGCGTAAGAAGATACAAAATAGACGAAAGCTACGCAACACTAATACAAGAAGTAAAAAGCTTAGTAAAACAACACAAGACAAGCCCAATAGAATTCACAAGAGAAGGAAAATTTGTGATGTGCGACCACAAATACAATATCCAAACAATCACGCCAGAACAAATCAAGCAATACATAAACAAGGCAAAACTATTTATAGAAGAAGTCAATAAGGTGACCAGCAAGAATGAAGGAATGTTTAGATAATTCAAGAGAAGAACTCAAAAGAGTAGACCACTTAATCTACGTAAGCCTAAAATATACAAGAACAGTAGATGTCATAAGAAGCATAATCGACAGGATGACAGCAGCAATAGACTGCATAATAGCTGGTCTAATAGAGAAAGCAAAAAAAGAAGAAAAAACAGAAAGCATACCAACACAACAAGGACTAAGAGTCAACCTGGTAAAAGACATGTACAAAGATGACGAAAAAATATATGCAATGATGGAATTCTACCTATCACTAAAAAAAATGATGAGAGCACCATACACAAAAGACCAAGAATTCAGAAGACACGTAAAGATGACATCAACAGTAGAGGGTAAAGAAGAAATAACAAACATAGACATAATACACGAACACTTCGAGAAAATAAAAGAATTCGTGAACTATATAGAAGAAAAACACGTCCTAGATGGACCAAGAGAATAAAAGAGGCAAAATTCTATGATGAACGAAGACCTGAAAGAAAGACTAAGAAAAAAAGGCTGGACAGAACAAGACCTAACAAAAGCAGACCAGATAATAGAAAAAGGACCAGCAGGAAACAAACCAAGACTAAACTTGATAGTCTACTGGACAGCACTGATAGTAACAATAATAGGAAACATATTCGCATCATTCGTGCTAATACCATTCATGTTCACAGTAAAAGGATTCGTCTTATACATGATAATATTCATAATAGCAGCACTATTCGGATTCATATTCAACTGGTTGTTGAAAGACATAGAACACATGGAACCACAACACCATGTGATAGCAGGAGTATTCATACCAGCAATCGCACTCATAAACGTATTCATGATGGTACGAGTATCAAACATACTAGCACACCAAGCAGCAATGCTAAACATACCAACAACACAACCACTACCAGTAGCAATAACATATGTAATAGGATTCATAATACCCTACCTAGCATCTAAAATAAAAATAATGAAGAAAACACAAACAACAAATGCGGCATAAAACAACAAAGTATTATTTAATCATAATTCTAGCAGGTAAGTATAAATAATATCATAAATTTTGGAAACTAAACGATTGGGGGTAAAAGTGTATTGAATCATGAACAAAAAGTGTTAAGACTTGCAAAACAAAAGAGGAATAGGAAAATAAACGACAAATATCTATCATTTTAGAAAAAATATTTTTATTTGCCAGGTTTTTGATTACCTTTCTTTATCTTACTAAAAATTAAAACACCAACTATTCCCCCAATTAATCCCAAGATTAAAGTAATCCAGTTAGATGACAAATAAGAGGAAAAAGAGAGACAAATATGGGTTATAGTAGCGAAGACCAGCCATGTAGTTGTTGATATAAGCCAAAATCTTGGCCCAAAACCTAATAAAGTTTCTTTCTCTCCAAACTTCATCAAGCTATAGAAACAAAAATAAAATGCTGTAACCAAGATAAGATAAACCGTTCCACCATCAGGAAAAGATGTGCGTGTCGCAAATCCAGCAATCTCTCCGATAAGAAAAACAATAATAAACAAGATAAGTGCAGCAAACAATGAAGCAACCACTATCAATGTTCCAACCAGAATGCGCAGGAATATGTTCTTAATTCCCTTAACGTTCTTTTCTATTTTTATTCTTTTAATCAAAAAACATATCCCATACACAAAAGCAAATAAGAATAAAACTCTTAAGAAATAAGACATGAATGATTTAGTTTCCTTATCAACAACAATCGCGAAATAGCTTGTGCCAGGAGATGTAGAGACAAAACTGCACAGGCCCAGCTCGCAGCTGTCGAATTTGGTAGGAAGCTCTGTCCATTCTTTCTTTGACTCATCATACCTAAGAAGGTTTGCATGCTTTGTTTCATCTTCTGCTATGCCATTTATTGTATAAGTGAAATCAACGCTGCTGAAAAGCTCTTCAACAGCTCCTGTATCAACTTTGAAATATTCATAGATCTTGTATTTATTAGGTTGAGGAGGCGTTGCTGGAGTATTAAGAATATTATAATCCTGATTACCGATTATTCCCTTTCCGCCTAGAATTGGTACAGCTTTGTTCAGCTCGATCTCATTTATAGTTGTCACTTCCATAGTCGCGTCTTTCAGAGGCTTTGCTGCAACACCTACAACCATTCGGACAGAAGATTCTTTAGGAAGAGTAACAGAAACAGTCTCACCTTGATTAGCATTTATTTTAGCATCAAAAGACTTTATCCCAGAAGCTAACTGCTCTTCAGACAACTGTACTGAAGAAAAACTTTTGATTAATAAACTATTTCCAACATCCACTTTTATAGCAGTTACTGCAACCTGTCCCATCTGCCTAAGAGCAGCAATGCCATCATTACTCAAGGATATTATGCCTGTGTAACCTTCTGTACCTTGGGACTTCATGAAATTGACAGATCTCTTCTCCAAATCAAACTGTCTTCCATTCCACTTTACTACTCTATCAACGATTGCTACAGTTTCTTGTATGGGTAAGGACATGCATCTGCCAGTTTTGCAGCTCTCATCATGCAGATTAATAATCTGATTTATGATGTCATCGATGAAATCTGAGCTTCTCTGGTCTTTTGCTTCACAGCCTTTGATGCTGTTGCATAATGCTTCAATATCATCAATAATCTTGCTTTTTTCTTCACTCATCCTGTCCCATTCTTCTAAAAGTGCACTATTATCTTCAGCTGCAGGCTTTGCTGTCCTTTCTGCTTTTATTTTATTTAGTATATCAGCAATATTCTTCTGCGCTTGATTGTATTTTGGGAACCATGAGTTTAGGATTGTAGTTCCTTCTATGTCAGAACTGCTCCCTGCCATTGAATTGAATTCTGCATCTATAAAACTTTGAGGAACCTGCATATTGTACATTTTCAAAGCTTGGTCATAAGCGTGGTAAGGATTTGCCTGTATGCCTCCAGCCAGTGCGCCAGTATATAATAAGTCAGATTCTTCATATTCGTTAGGCATGATATCATAGTAGAAAGAGTCAAAGTCTTCCATGCTTGAGATTTTTTGCTGGTTCTCAGATGACGAAAGATATGACTCCATGTAATCTACATAAGCTAACGCAGCTTCGTAATAAAATTCTCTTTTATATCTCCATTCCGTGCATTTGCTCAAAGCTTCATACTGCTGCCAGTATTCGCTGGAGCCTGAAACCACTGGATTTACTGTGTTGCAAGCCTTATAGCAGTCATCAATATAATTGTCAAATCCACCAACTCCAGAAGTAACACCCATCCTGATCACGTTAGTAACATAATCCTTTGGAGAGCATCCAGAAGGGTAGTTTGTTGCAAATACTGCAGGCGAGAGAAATACTAATAAAAATGCCAACAATACAAAATAATTTTTTCCCATCTTACCCCTTTTAGACATATAAATAAATATAGATATTTAAGTTTTCCTAAATAAAAGATCATTTGTTTACATCCTTTTATTTCTTGAATTACTCAAAACAATTAAGAAAAAATGGGGAGACCAGCGGGATTTGAACCCGCCCCAGAGGATCCACAGTCCTCTATACTAGCCAAGCTATACTATGGTCTCCATCAGGAAAACGTAGACAACAAATACACTTTATAAATCTTATCCAAACCTTTATAAGTAACCGCCAATTTCTGCAAATATAAAAGCCCGAGTTCGAAAGAGCGCGTTTAGGGTTTGACCAAAAAAGTCAAAGCCTTAATTCTAAGCGTTCTGTGAGGGGAAAAAACAAAATGGAAGAACAAGAGTTTAAACACATCGTAAGAATCGTCAACACAGATATTGACGGAAACAAGAAAATAATTGATTCTCTAAGAAAAATCTACGGCGTAAGCTTCATGTTCGCAAACATGATATGCAACATAGCAAAAGTAGACAAGAACAAGAAGTCAGGAACACTAGAAGACAAAGAAATAGAAAAACTAGAAGATGTCATAAGCAACCCATTAAAATATGGAGCACCAGTATGGATGCTGAACAGAAGAAAAGATATGGAGACAGGAGAAGACAGACACTTAACATCAGCAGACCTCAAATTCTTCAATGATAATGATATAAAGATGATGAAAAAGATAAGAAGTTATAAAGGAGTAAGACACATGGAAGGACTTCCAGTAAGAGGACAAAAGACAAAATCCAAGTTCAGAAAGAACAAAGGAAAAGTAATGGGAGTCAAGAGAAGAGCAGGAGCTAAAGCAGGTAAGTAAACAGGTGAATAAATGGGAGATCCAAGAAAAAGAAGGAGAAAGTACAAAACACCAAGCCATCCATGGCAAAGGACAAGGATAGACGAAGAAAAAATCATAGTCCAAGAGTATGGAGTAAGAAACAAGACAGAAATATACAGGATGAACTCAATACTCAAAAGATTCGCAGACGTAGCAAAAAACAGCGTAGCACTAAAGACAAAACAAGGAGAGAAAGAAAAGAAACAATTGCTAGACAGGCTGCAAACACTAGGATTATTGCCACCAACAGCACAAGCAGTAGATGTGCTAAACCTAAAACTGAAAGATGTAATGGAAAGAAGACTGCAGACAATGGTCTACAGGAAAGGAATGGCAAGATCAATAAAACAATCAAGACAATTCATAATCCACAGACACATAATAGTAGCAGGAAAGATAATAACACAACCATCATATCTTGTACTGAAAAAAGAAGAAGACAAAGTAGGATTCCTGCCATTATCAACACTATCAAACCCAGAACACGCTGAGAGAATAGTGCTTGAGAAGAAAAAAGAAGAAAGAAAACCAAAACCAAAATTTGAAACTGGAAGAAGAAGACAAAAAAATAGACAACAACAAAGACCAGAAATGAAACCAGAAGTGAAAAAAGAAGAACCAAAAAAAGGAAAGAGTGAATAAAAATGATGGACAGAAGAGAACTAAGATGGGGAATAGCACACATATACACTTCTTACAATAACACAATCATACACATAACAGACATAACCGGCACTGAATCAATAGCAAGAACATCAGGAGGACAAGTAGTAAAGCAAGACAGGCTAGAATCAAGTCCGACAGCAGCAATGATAGCAGCAAAAAAAGCAGCAGAGATAGCAATAGACAAAGGAATAAATGCGATACACGTAAAAATAAAAGCACCAGGCGGACACAACGGACCAATGAATCCAGGACCAGGAGCTCAAGCAGCAGTAAGATCACTATCAAGAATGGGACTAAAAATTGGGGTAATAGAAGATGTAACACCAATACCTCATGACAGCTGCAGAAAGAAAGGCGGTAGAAGAGGAAGGAGAGTATAAAAAATGGATGTTGAAATGCTAGAAAAGAAAGGAGACAGATTATCATTCAGCCTGAAAGGAGTAGATCCATCATTCACTAACGCACTAAGAAGAATAGCAATAGACGAAGTCCCAACAATGTCAATAGAAGAAGTAGAATTCACAAAAAACTCATCAGTAATGTATGATGAGATGATAGCACACAGGCTAGGACTACTACCATTAAAGACAGACCTTAAATCATACAATCTACCAGAAAAGTGCACTTGCAAAGGAGCAGGATGCGCTCAATGCCAACTAAAACTAGAATTGTCATCAAAAAAAGCAGGAATAGTATACGCAGCAGAAATAAAAAGCAAAGACCCAAAAGTCGTACCATTACATCCAAAAACACCAGTACTCAAACTAATAAAAGGACAAGATGTTGAACTAACAGCAACAGCAGTCCTAGGAAAAGGAAAAGAACACGCAAAGTGGAGTCCAGGAATAATAACATACATGCAAAAACCAATAATAAAAATAAACAACAAAAGCGAAAAATTCAGCCAGCACAAAGAAAGTTATCCACCACAAGTGTTCGACAAGAACGGACAAATAAAAGAAGAACTCATAAACACACCAAACCTGATAGATGCAGTAGACGGCGTGTGCGATGAAATAGTAAAAGTAGAATACAAAGATGACGAATTCATATTTTTCGTAGAATCATGGGGACAACTAAGCCCTAAAGAGATAATGCAGAAAGCAGCAGAGATACTATCAGAGAAAACAGAAGAGTTCACAGAAAAAATAAAAGACCTCTGATAACGGCCTCCCAACTAAAAATCACGCGGGAGTGCCGGAGTGGCCAAACGGGCTAGCCCGAGGCGCTAGTAGCTTAGTGCTTACGCGCGTTCGAATCGCGTCTCCCGCATAATAATAATAATAATAATAAAGGAAAACAAAAATGTCAAAAAGAACAGGACCAACAAATCCAGTACTAATCAAGCTAATCACTGAACTAAAAAAGAAAGGCAGTGAAGAAAATGCTAACTTGTGGAGAAGAATAGCTTCAGAACTAGAAAGGCCAACAAGATCAAGAAGAGCAGTAAACCTACTAAGAATAAATAAGTACACAAAAGAAAACGAAGTAATAATAGTGCCAGGAAAAGTGTTGGGCAGCGGAGACATAGATCACAAGATAACAGTAGCAGCGTACCAATTCTCAGAAGGAGCACAAGACAAGATAAACAAGCTAGGAAAAGCAATCACAATCACAGAACTAATGAAAGAAAATCCAAAAGGGAACAATGTGAGGATAATAGGATGATAGTAATAGACGCAACAGACCTTATCGTAGGAAGAATGGGGGCAAAAATAGCAAAAATGCTATTACTGGGAGAAACAATAGAGATAGTAAACTGCGAAAAGGCAGTCATGACAGGAAACAAACACTTCATACTCACAAAATATATGCAAAGAAGAAAAAGAGGAGTTCCACTAAGAGGACCATACTTCCCAAAAATGCCAGACAGGATAGTAAGAAGAGTGATAAGAGGCATGCTACCATGGCAGCAAACAAGAGGAAGAGAAGCATACAAAAGAGTAATGTGCCATGTAGGAATACCAGAACAATTCAAAAACCAAAAACCAATAACACTCAAAGAAGCAAATGCTTCAAAACTAACAAATTTCAACTATATAACAATAGGTGAGATAAGCAAGTCACTAGGTGCAAAATTATGAACAAAACATTCCAAGTATCAGGAAGAAGAAAACAAGCAGTAAGCAGAGCATCAATAAAAGCAGGAACAGGAAAAATAACAGTAAACAACAAGCCAATAGACTGCTACACACCAGAAACTGCAAAACTAAAACTGATGGAACCATTAATAATCGCAGAAAATATTGTTAACCAAGTAGATATAGACGTAAAAGTCCGAGGCGGCGGAGCAAACGGGCAAGTAGAAGCAGCAAGACTAGTAATAGCAAAAGCACTAGTCCAATTCACAAAAGATGACAAGCTCAAAAGAAAATTCATAGAATACGACAGGCACTTGCTGGTCGCGGACGTAAGAAGAAAAGAAACCAGAAAACCAAACGACTCAAGAGCAAGAGCAGCAAGACAAAAATCATACAGGTGATGAAAAATGATAATACCAGTAAGATGCTTTTCATGCGGAAAACCAGTAGGACACTTGTGGGAAGAATACCAAGAAAGAATAGAAAAAGGAGAATCAAAAGACAAAATCCTAGACTCACTAGGGCTAGAAAAGTACTGCTGCAGAGCAATGATAATAGGAAACGTAGAACTAATAGACACAGTAGCACGATTCAAGAAATTTTAACAAATTTCTAATTCTTCAACAAAGTTGAAGACTTTAAAAAATTCTAAGAGAATTTTTGGATATCCTTAACAGATACCAATAAGAAAAATTTATAAACTTTAGTGTTAATAATTATTTTATGAGAAAAACAAGATTCATCCTTCTGGTGACATCAGTTTTGTTTTTTATTTCTATAATCAACGTTGAAGCAACCGATTATATTGGTGATGGAATCCATACTTTTGCAAAGGGTGATGTTTTAACTCTTGATAATAATTGGAAGTTAGAAGTTTTGGGAATCTTTGAGGCATATAATCATGCAGAAATTCATTTCAGACTTTATGATCCAGAAGGAAACGCGTATCCATCGAGCCCTTATGAAAATAATCTGAAAAGTATTGATGGAGAACAAAAGTATGGAACCAGTAAAGTTTTAAATGTTAAGATGCAAATAATAGGTGTTTCAGGACAAGTTTCTCCAACAGCTTCTTCTCTAGTATCAGCATATGAAAAAGCGGAAATAAATGCTGTCTCTATCGATGAAACCCTACCAAGCGGAATGAGCGAGAACGAGAGCCCTTACGAAGGTGTTGGCAGAGTTGAAGAAATAAACAAAAAAATAACCCTTAAAGATGGAAAAAATGTTAAACTATCTAAAGACGAAGAAATTTTGCTAGGTAATAGTTATAAATTAAAACTTGCTGGGTTCACTTCAGGAGGGTCAACAGAGGGAGATCCTTATTTCTCGTTATATGACGAAAAAGGTAACGAAATTGACTCATATATCAGCATTGGTAAAGGAGTTGGAACAAATGTGGGTTCTTACGTTCAACTAACTGATTTTAATGAAAATTCTGTGGAACTAACAATAGTAGAAGGTTCAAAAGTAATTTTTGGAACTGGTTGGAACCTGTTTTCTATCCATGTAGAAGATGGGGATGGTTATGGAACAGTGTTAGAAAGCACATGCAATAACGCCACCATGTGGGAATGGAAAAATGAAAATAGGGATTATGAAGAAGTAGGGGTTCTGGAAGAGGGAGCAAGAATTCCTTCAGGAAAAGGTATATGGGTCAAGATACAAACAATAAGTTATACAAAATCAGATATGGATTGTGAGATCCTTGTTTCAGGGAAAAAATCTGTAACAACAAAAGGTTTACAATTAAAAACAGGATGGAATTCTATAGGCGCACCAATTAGTGCTTACCTTACAAATAACCAATTAACTTTTTATGACATAAAAGGAGATTGTGTAATTGAAAAAGGACCTTGGCAATATATTGCGACTCCATGGATCGGAGGCATGTTCCAGAATTTTGCAGGCGATAATGATTACACCAATAAATTTTCAAAGCCAATAAATAATTGGTTAAGCCTAAATAAAGGATATTTTATAAAAGTAAATAGTGATTGTCAATTATCAGATAGGTGAATAAATATGAAAATGATAAATGTACTACTAATGATGTTGGTCATAATTATGTTTATAACAGGGTGTACTGCTCAACAGAGCAATGAAACAAAAGACGTTCAGAAACAGATAATTACACAAGAAACTAAAAACACAACTGATTCTTCAGATATTCAGAAACAGATTAACCAGCCAGAAACTAGCATTCCAGTTGAGGAAAAGCCACCTATGCCTCCAGAATAAATTTCTAAAATCTCTTCTTTTTAATTAACCAAATAAGATTTAAATACCAGAACAAAATAATGATTCCTTTAACATGATGGAATTCAAGAAAATAGAAGAGAAATGGCAAAAAAAGTGGGAAGAAGCCAAAATCTTCAAAGTAGTAGAGAATCCTAAAAAGCCAAAATATTACGTTCTAGAGATGTTCCCATACCCATCAGGATCAGGACTGCACATGGGACACGCACTAAATTACACAATAGGAGATATCTATGCAAGATTCAAAAGAATGAACGGCTTCAACATTCTCTACCCAATGGGATATGACTCACTAGGGCTGCCAGCAGAAAACGCAGCAATAAAAGAAAAATCACACCCAAAAATATTCACTGAAAAAGCAATCAAGAACTTCATCAAACAACAAAAAGAACTAGGCCTGAGCTATGACTGGGACAGGATGGTAATCACATATGAACCAGAATACTACAAGTGGAACCAATACTTCTTCCTAAAATTCTTAGAGAACGACCTAGCATACAGAAAAAAAGCAGCAGTAAACTGGTGCCCAGAATGCAACACGGTCCTTGCAAACGAGCAAGTACACGACGGAAAATGCTGGAGACACAAAGAGACAGAAGTAGAAATAAAACATTTAGAACAATGGTTCATCAAAACAACAAACTACTCAGAAGAATTATTGGATGGATTAAGCAAGATAGAATGGCCAGAAAGAATCAAAACAATGCAAGAAAACTGGATTGGAAAAAGCCATGGAACAGAAATAAACTTCAAAATAAAAGGAAAAGACTGGAAAATATTCACAACAAGACCAGACACAATATATGGAGTTACTTTCATGGTAGTATCAGCACAGCATCCAAAACTCATGGAGCTAGTGACAAAAGAACAAAAAACTGAAGTAGAAGAATTCCTGAAAAAAATAAAGTCAACAAGCGAAAAAGATACTGAAACACTAGAAAAAGAAGGAGCATTCACCGGAAGCTATGCAATAAATCCCTTAACAGGAGACAAAGTACCAGTCTACACAGGAAACTTTGTAGTAGCAGACTACGGAGCAGGAATGGTCATGGCAGTACCAGCACATGACCAAAGAGATTTTGAGTTCGCAAAAAAATACAATATCCAAATCAAAGCAGTAATACAACCAGATGATTATGAACTAAACCCACAAAAGATGAGCAGGGCATACACAGAAGAAGGAAACCTTGTAAATTCAGAAGAATTTAACGGCACAAGAAACTATGATGCAATAGAAGAGATAACAAAACATCTAGAAAAGAAAGGATTAGGAAAGAAAACAACACAATACAAGCTTCGCGATTGGTTAGTATCCAGACAAAGATACTGGGGAACACCAATACCAATAGTATACTGCGAAAAGTGCGGAATAGTACCAGTACCAGAAAAAGACTTACCAGTCCTATTACCTGAAGATGTAAAATTCGGAGAAGGAAACCCATTACTGACATCAAAAAATTTCGTCAACACAAAATGCCCAAAATGCGGAGCAGAAGCAAGAAGAGAAACAGATACTATGGACACATTCTTTGACAGCTCATGGTATTTCCTAAGATACTGCGATGCAAAAAACAACAAAGAACCATTCAACAAAGACAAGATAAAATACTGGATGCCAGTAGACCAATACATTGGAGGAGCAGAACATGCATGCATGCATCTGGTATATGCAAGATTCTTCGTAAAAGCACTACGAGACCTAGGATTCCTAAAGTTTGACGAACCATTCACAAGATTATTCAACCAAGGAATGCTACACGGAGAAGACGGATTTGTAATGTCAAAATCCAGAGGAAATGTAGTACTACCAGAAACAGTGTCAGAAAGATACGGAATAGATACAGCAAGATTCTTCCTAGTAAGCATAGCATCACCAGACAAAGACATGGCATGGAGCGAAGCAGGAATAGAAGGAAGCCTAAGATTCATCAAAAAAGTAATAACATATTTTGAAACAGTCAAAATAGGAAAGTCGAACAATAAAACAGAAAGCAGACTAAACAAGACAATAAAAGAAGTAACACCGGACATAGAACAGTTCAGATATAATATGGCAATAATAAAAATAAGAAAACTCTTTGAAAGATTCGAACAAGAAGAAAGTAAAGACACACTAGAAAAATTCCTGAAACTAATGCAACCATTTTGCCCACATATAACTGAAGAATTATGGGAAGCGCTAGGAAACAAAACATTCATCAGTCAATCTCAATGGCCAGAATATGATGAGAAAAAAATAGACGAGAAAAGTGAAGCAGCAGAAGACTTTGTAATAGTAGTAATACAAGACATAAGAAATGTGCTGACACTCACAAAAATAGAAAAACCAAAAAAAATAACCTTATTTGTACCAGAACAATGGAAATATGACTTGATGACAGAACTAAAAGAACAACTAGCAAAAACACGCAACCCAGGAGAAATACTGAAAACAATGATGGCAAAAACAGAATTCAAAAAACACGGTCAAGACATAAGCAGAATAGTGCCAGCAGCAGTAAAAGACGAATCAAAAATACCAAAAATAATACTCAGCCAAGAAGAAGAACACAAAGCATTGAATGAAGTGACAGACCAAATAGCAAAAGAGTTTGGAGCAGAAATAGAAATAATCAAAGCACAAGACAGCAAAGAAGCAAAAGCAAAAAACGCTCAGCCATCAAAGCCTGCGATACTAGTTCAGTGATCAGTTATAATAAAAATTAGGCTCACCATAAACCATGTGGCCACCACGATTCCTAAAGCGAGGAAATGAAACATATTTAGCGCCTTCTTGTATGTGCATAAATCCATTCTTCCTAGTATCAATCTTGTTCTCAAAAAACTTTACTTCACCGCCTTGAGTCCTGAAATATTGACTATCATCAGGAATTGGTATTTTCTGATTACCTGTACTTTCAACAATCTTTGACTTGCTGATAAACCTAGCACATTCCTTACCATCAACAGTGTCTGTCAAATCCATTACCACCGCCTCCACACTGCTCCAGCAATCCGAGCCTGAGAATAGCATTTTTTTGTTTTTAGAAAGATGCAAGTCCCCAAGCGAAAGCTTGAGAGCTTACAATACTACGACTACTACTAGAATCAGGACTAGCAAAGAAAGAATACTCAATCTTCCACTCATCCTTTTAGTAGAGTCCATAATAAAATGTTGAAAGGAATTATTTGTTTATAAAACTTTCGTTCATTGTCATCTTAAAGTGACTAAATTTTCAAGAGAAAGTGGGTAAGCGCGCTCTAAGATGACTATCAGAAAAGACCTAGCAGTTGACCCTAAACCTTCCTCTGCTCCGTTACCCCGCAAACACCAACACTTACGATTAGGGCTGCTCTGTTCCCAGCCTGACCCGATTCTCAAAAGCATCAATCTTGCAGGACAGAACTTCACAGTCCAATCCAGGACCACTAAGCTCTTCCCACAGCGCTCCACAAGCTTCGACCCCACCGTATAGCCCGGTTGTGGTAACAGACAGGGGCTAACTGTCCAGTCTAGCCTACCCAAGAACCAATTAATAAGCTGCGTTTTTAAATATTTTGGAAAAACTCATCAAAATCACAGAAACATTTATTAATTTGGCAAAGCTAACAAATAATTGGGGGTTGAAAATGTCTAGCAGAATATTATTCTTAGGAACAGGAGGAGACTATTTCACAGTCGGAAAACAGCTACTAGGCTCAGGAGGAATAATTGTAGAATCAGATAATGTAAAACTCCACATCGACCCAGGGCCAGGCACGCTAAACAGAGCAAGAGTAGCTAACATAAACCTAAGAGACCTGACAGCAATAATTGTAACACACAACCACTTAGGACATTCTAATGATGTAAACGCAGTCATAGATGCAATGACACACAACGGACTAGATAAGAAAGGAGTCCTCATCGCAACATCTTCTGTAATAACTGGATCAGAAAATGAACACGCAATAGTCACAGAATACCACAAGAAATGCGTAGAAAGAATAATCACACTAGAACCAGGAAAAAAGATAGAGATAGAAGATGTCGAAATATTAGCAACACCAGCAGAACACACAGACCCAACAACAATCGGCCTAAAAATATCAACACCAGAATTCACAATGGGATACACATCAGACACAGCATACACAACAGAAGTAGTAAATGCTTACAAAGAATGCGATATAATAATAATAAACATGCCACACCCAAAAGGAACAAGCAAAGAAGACAAGAAAAAAGGACTAAGCAGCGATGACGCAGCAGAGATGATAAAAAAAATAAACCCAAGACTAGCAATCATAACACACTTCGGACTAAAAATGGTGAAATCAGACCCATTAATGGAAGCAAGAGAGATACAACAAAAAACAGGAGTGCAAACAATAGCAGCAAAAGAAGGAATGCAAGTAAACCCAGGAAGCTATGCAGCAAAATCACCACAGAAAAAATTATCAAGCTACAAAAATTCTTAAAACAAACCAATAATCCAAAGAACACCATAACCTGCAAGACAACCAATAGATAAGAAAGGCATAGCAGGATAAAACTTGTCTTTTTCTGCCTTAACAAGCAAGTACAGCAAAGCAAGACCAGCAAACAAAGGAATGATCAAAGTCTTAGCAAAAGCAGAAAAGACAGGCTCGTTAAGCATCAAACCCTTCATGATAACACCAGCAAAAATAAGAGGAAAACCAATATCTCCACCACCAAGAATCGCGCTCTTAACCTTAACTTTCACCATCTCAACCTTACCCTTCAACTTCTTACCAGCCTTAGGAAGATTGTAAGGGATGAACAGACCAGCAAACAATTTAGACTCAGTCTGAAAATTTGCCAACTTAACCATGTGCTTACTCTGCCAAACAGCAAACATATCATAACCAGAAATCAAAGCCAGCAAAATAATGACAGAAAACAAGTTAATGATAGGAACAAAAATAGCAGCCAAACCACCATAAACAAAAATCTCAGTAAGGTTATGCACGTAAATGTTAGGCCTCAAAATCTTCCAAGCAGAAAGAACAAAAGCCAAAACAAAAGCAAAAATCGGAGGACTAAAAGCACCAAAAGCAACAGTCAAACACAACAAAACAGAAAGAAAAAACCAAAGCTTCCACAAACCAACACGCTTAAACCTGATAATAACCAAAGCCAAAACAGTACCAACAAGAATAGCAATAAAAATAGGAATAAAAGAAGTTCCTTCATCAACCTGAGGCCTTTCCAGACCACCAGGCAAAGACTTGAAAACAGTCTTACCAGACTCAACAGAAACCTTATGATCAATATAACTATTAGTTATCAACAAACCAACAAACTGAGCCAATAAGAAAAACAACACCAACAACAAAGTAATCTTCAACGAATGCTTCATGAGACAAAAATAAAAAAGAAATGTATATAAATGTTGTGAAACTAATCAAGAACATGAAGATAGCGCACTCCATAACAATAACTGTGTTCGCAAAGGAAGAAGAAGACAAACAAAAAATAAAAGAAAAACTATTAGAGCTAGTCCCAGAAGGAATAGACAAAGAAAAACTAAAACTAAACGAGCAAACAGCAACAGGATTCAGCGAGAAAAAAATAACAATATACACACTAACACTAGACAAAGAGAACCACATAAACAAATTCCTGAAAAACATATTATCCAAACTAAGCAATGAACAAAAAAATATGCTATCAAAACAACTAGAAAGCAGGATAGATGAAGAATGCAATTTCTATATCAGACTAGACAAAGAAAAACTGCATGAAGGAGAATGCCACATGACAGACCAAGGAAACTGCTACCACATAAAAATACGTGTAGCAGCGTTTCCAGCAAAAAAAGAAAAAGCAACAGAGATAGCAAAAAAAATATTAGAAGAGCTAACCTAACCAAACTTATCTTCTAGTCAACTTCTCAAAATAAAAATTCCCACACTTACCAGAACCAAAACTGCCACCAGAATAGTGCAAAGACAAACCCCAAAAATCCAAAAAAAGTTTAGAAAACAAATTCTTTCCAGAAAAATCAATCTTTTCATTAAACCCCACAGACTCGTCCAAAATACAACTCCCCTCATGCGAAATCCTTAACCTATCATCACTAACAAAAAAACCAGACTTTGTATCATCAAAATCCTTGAAAGAAGAAACAACTTTATTCTGGTCACTGATGCATAAAGCACGAAAATCATCACCCTTAAGACGCACGTCAACAAAAAGACAAGAAAAATCTTCACCATAACCAATACCCCAAAACCATTCCTTAAACCGTAACATAGAAGAAACATTCAAGTTATGCCAGACATGATCATGAAAAGCGCTGCCTGCAATATTTCTTTTTTCACCTTTGAAATCCAACACACCATCGAATGAACCTTTAAGGCAAGGAACAATCCAGTTAACCTGCTGACCATCTCTCATGCGCTTTTCCAAAACATTATCATTCCAATCAATCACTCCCTTAAAACTAACATCCAAAACAAGACCATTAATATCCACCTTTAAAACAAACAAACCATCCTTTTCTTCAAAGAAAGAATCACCAATCCTAACACTAAAAGAATCCTTGGAAGCACTAAACTCAGAAAAAGAAAAAGTCTTACTAAAATAAACACCTCTCTTACCCTTCTCATTGACAAAAACCCACAAAGTCGGCTTCTTACCACTAATCTTAAAATTTCCAGAAATCAAACAACCATCATCACAGAATAAAGTGAAATACCACCACTCATCATATTTTTTTGCAGGATGCCAATAATTACTAAAAGTCATAATCGTCCTTCCTTCTTCCTCCTACCGTAATCATCAAGAAAAGCATCCATAGTAGAAAACTTGAACCTGTAACCATACTTTTTCATAAGCTTTTTAGGAGAAATAACGATACTATGAGCAACCAAGTCAACACTAGTAGGAGAAGCAGGACTTAATCTAAGATGCCAAAGAACAAAAAATATTATTTTAAACAAAAACTTAGGAAAAGGCAAACAAAACTTTGCATTAACACTCATCTTCTTAGCAGAAGCATAAGAATCAGGAGCAAGATTAAACACGCCATCAATCTTCTTATCATTTATGACCAAGTCAACAATGGTATTAACATCATCCTCATGAATGAACTGCATGAAAGTATCTTTGCCATCAAGCTTAATCCAGACAGGAGCCTTAACCAAAGTATTAACCAAACCACCACCCTTAAAATAAGAAGGACCAGCAGCAGTACACATCCTAAAATTAACAATCCTCAAATCCTTTCTTCTCATCTTAAAAATGTACTCCTCAACAATCTTCTTGTTCTGAGCATAAACCCACTCCCTTGGCCTGATCTGATGCTCTTCACTAATCCATAACGGATTATCCTTCCAACCACCATAAATGCTAGCAGAACTAAAATGGATAAATTGTTTGACAGACACTGAACTGTTAGCAGCATCAAAAACATTCTTAGAACCATTCACATCAACATCAAACTCAAACTTCTTATCATGCTGAGGACTCATCAAATAAGCAAGATGAATAACATGAGAAAATTTTTCCTTCCTAAAAATAGCACTAACCTGCGCACTATCCCTAACATCACACTTCACAAACCTGAAATTTTCATAATCCTGGAAGTCAAGCTTGTTAACATCCAAACCAACAACCTCAATACCATTCTCTGAAAAGTGCTTAGCCAAAAAATTACCAACAAAACCACTAGAACCAGTAATAACAAGCTTCATAACAACTTTCATCACCATGTAATATAAAAACCTTTTTATCCTCACAAAAACAGAAACTTTTAAATAAGAACACAACAGATTTTAAGCCAATGACAAAAATAATAGACCCATGGGGGAGCGAGCTAGTAGAAGACTACGAAAAAACAATAAAAGAATTCGGACTAGAAACATTTGACCCAAAAACCTTCCCAGAACCAAACAAGATAATGAGGAGAGGAACAGTGTTCGCAGGAAGAGAGCTAGGCCTGATTGCTAAAGCAATAAATGAAAGAAAAAAATTCTATGTACTAAGCGGAATAATGCCATCAGGAGACAAGATACACTTCGGAAACAAATTGGTTGTAGAAAACATAAAATACTTCCAAGAACAAGGAGGCCAAGCATACATACTAATAGCAGACCTAGAAGCAGCAAGCACACGAGGAGTAAGCCTAGAAGAAGCACAAAGAAGAGCACTAGACTTCCACATACCAGCATACATAGCACTAGGACTAGACCCTAAAAAAACAACATTCTACTTCCAATCAGAAAACAAAGAAGTGATACACTTAGCATACGAAGCAGCAAAAAAAATAACACTCAACGAGTTCGAAGCAATATACGGCAACGCAGACCCAGGAAGAATAATGGGAGCAATGACACAAGTAGGAGACATACTATACCCACAACTAAAAGAACCAATGCCAGGAATCATCCCAGTAGGAATAGACCAAGACCCACACATAAGACTAACTCGCGACATAGCACGCAGACTAAAAGAAAAACACAAATTCTTCCTACCATCAGGGTTGTACCATAAATACACACCATCACTAGATGGCGGATTAAAGATGTCAAAATCAAAACCAGAAAGTTGTATAGAACTACCAGAAGACATAACAAAACTAAAGAAAAAACTTATGAAAGCAAAAACAGGCGGAAGAGACACAGTAGAAGAACAAAAACAAAAAGGCGGAAAACCAGAAGAATGCATGATATTCGAATTATACAAACAACACCTGATAGAAGATGACAAAGAACTACAAAAAATATATGACAACTGCAAAGCAGGAAAACTAATGTGCGGAGAAGACAAACAACACTGCTGCGAAATAATGGAAAAATTCATGAAAAAATTCGAGCAAGACACAGAAAAAGCAAGAAAACACATAACAAAACTAAACTTCATAAAATTCCAATAGATTTATAAATTTAAGAAATAAAAAAAGAGCGAGGTGGTAGAATGTACAAAGTAGCACCGTTATCAGGAAGCTTCATGCTAACAAGCATGGTAGGATTCATGGTGTCAGCAATATACGTGTTCCCAAGATCACTAGCATGGGGATTCACGCTAGGCATATTTTTCACAATAATGTTTGTGGCATCAATAATATCAATGACTTACGCACCAATAGAAGCAGAGCTAGCAGTAGACAAGAGAAGAAAAAACAAAAGTGAAATGTTAGAAACAATAGAGACTGAGAAGAAAAAACAAACTAGGATTTTGAGAAAATAAAAATAAAGAAAAATTTATGTTCGAAACCATAAACCCAAGAGAAACAATTGCGGTAACTACAAGAGCAGAAACCACAATAATGGGAAAAACAGAAATCAAAGACAACATACTAGTTCTAGACTGGCACATGCCAGCATCAATAAGCCCACCGATGTATGCGATAGCAGTACGAAACGACCACCACACAATAGAACTGCTCAGGAAATCAGGAGCGTTTGTTGTCAACGTCATACCATTTGAGATGAAAGAAAAAATAGTTTTCTGCGGACAAATATCAGGAAGACACGCAGACAAATTCAAACACTCAGGATTACTAAAAGAAGAAGCAGAATCAATAGACGGAGTAAGAATAAAAGACTGCCTCTCATACCTGGAATGCAGAGTAGAAAAAGAAATACCAATCGGAGACCACACAATATTTATAGGACAAGTACTCTTAACATACCACAACAAAATAGGCAAAAAATTATTCCACCTAAAAGGAGACAAGTTCACAACAACAATCGACCAATAACAGAAATAAACTTCTCCCCAAAATCATTATCATCAACGTATTCTACAAAGTTGTCTGATATCAGCTTAAGACAATCAGACAACTTAGAACCTTTCCTAAAAAAGAAAACAACAGGAACACCAACATCCTTAGCCCAAGCAAGCTCGATACCCAAACCAGTACTAGGCTGTGAAACCTCAGCAACGAACAAACCAAAACCTTTCATCAAATCCTTAGACAAGAAAGGATCCTTACTATACTCATGCGGCAAGATCATCTCATGCTTTAGTTTACAACCCTTAATAACAGAATACAACTTCTTATAATCAATGCCTGAAGAATGACCGAAATAGATTTTCATATCACAAGCAAACACATCAATTCTTTATAAAATTGGCGAAAAAAGAAGCAAATTTCTTAGCAACACAATCACTAACTCTTTCACTATACAAAACAAGATAATAATCAGGAGATTTCTCCATCACACAAATATCAGGCTTGTTAGAAATATCATACAACTCAGGATCAGCCCTGACAACATCCCGGTGATAAACCTCAAAACTCTTGTACTGCTCAGTCTCAGCACTGCCAAAAACACTACCCCAAGGAAACCTGGCAAGCCTAGCAAACCTCCTAGCCAAAACATCAATACTAGTACTATCTGCCTTAATTGTCAACTCTCTAAACTCCATAAAATGCGAGAAATAATAATACACTTATAAGATTATGTTTTCTAGAAAAACTATTTCAAACTATCAAACTTATCCTTGCACAAACGCTCTTTATGATAGATGGTGTGAGAAGCACGTTTCTCAAACAAAGCAATCGCGACATTAATAACATCAGAATGAGAGAAGTCAAGCTTTTTCTCCTGAAGAATCAAGTGAGCATCACGCAAACACTCCCTTATCAAACCAAGATTCTCAACCCTGGCCTTTTCCTCAACCCTCTTCTCCTCATCATCACTAATAGAAACCTCATCCCATCTAGGATAGACAGAACCTTCAACAGTTTTTGGAAAAGTTTTTGAAAAAACCATAAACATCACAACGTAAACTTCTTCTTCTCTTCAGGAACAGCAGTAGGAGAAGAACCACCATGCCAAGTAAACCTAGGACGAATCCTCATAGGATACATCTTCTCATTATTATCATCAAACATTATACCAGCACCCTTAACCCTGGGAAGCCTATCAAGCTCCTCAACAAGACCAGTCCTCATATAACTTTGCATCAACAAACCCAAAGCTTCAGTATCCATCTTAGCAGTAATCCTGTGAGCAAGAACAATATCACTCTGAGTCATCACATCAGTATGAATCTTACCAGGCTGCTGAGTAGCAAGAATCAAAGAGATACCAGGCTGACGACCCTCTCTCATAATCACAACAAGAGGCATAGTAGCAGCATTAGAATCCTTCTCATCCCTAGGCAAAAACTCGTGAGCCTCATCAACAACTAACCACACCAATGGCATGTCCTGCTTAGCCTCCACATCCTCACTAAAATAGTGAAGAGCAGAGTTGACAGATTTGAACTCCTCCATCTTCCTAAAAGTCATCCTCTGAATAAACAAGTGCTCAGAAACAATCCCAACAATAAGCGCCTTAATATCCCAACCACCAGGCATGGTAGCATAACAACTAACATCTAAAACAGTAATTTCACCCCCCTTAGCCAGTTCATGCAAAGGAGTACCATGATCAGAAAAAACACCCCAATTCTCAGACAACAAAAACATGTTAACAACAGAATTCTTAACACTCTGCTCAACCTGCGGATTACCCTCGACCTGCTTGATAATGTCCTGAACAGAATATTTCTGACCCTTCTCCTTCAACTCAAGAACAGCCCTAGTAATCAAAGTACCAACAGGAGAATACTTATTCTGCCTAAAAGCCATACACCAATCATCAGGATCAAGCTCAGAAGGATCCAAACTAAAAGGAGCATCAGTAGGAATACCCTCCTCCTTAAACTTCTTATAAAAAGCAATCGGAGTAAAAATCCTAATCTTCATAGGATGACCCTCCAAACCCCACTCTTTCAGAAGCTCCTCCTCTTTATGATTAGGATACTTCATAGTCCAATAAATACCCATTGTGTCAAGCAAAACAATAGCAAGATTCTGCTTGATCTCAGGCTCTAAAAGATCAAAACCCTCAGCAATAACACCCATAGTATAAGATTTACCACCACCCCTCTTACCACAAATAAACATGACATGAGCACCAGCAACATCCATGTAAATCTTATTAGAAAGAGTAGTGGTCTGACCCATAGTAACGAAGTGCTTACCAATCAGAATCGTGCCCTTCAAACCCATCGTCTTAAGATCCGAAGCGCTTCTGCCGACAACAACATCAAACATCTTAATCCAAGAAAAGCAACCAAGCCATATAAAGATTTATTGAAACTACTAGGTAGTTAAAATAGAATAATCCGATAGAAAGATTTATTTAGTATCAGTTTTTTTTAGCTTTCAACAGTACTAAAACAAATTCAACAACATAGGGTGGTAAATTTGGTAAAAAAAGGTGTTCAGAAAGAGTCATCAAAGAAAGAGAAAAGCAATTCAGGAGCGAAAATCCTGGTCGCTGTATCAATAGCAATACTAGTAATAGGAGTTCTAGTGGTCCTATCAATACAGAAAGGATGGATAAACATCCCAAACCAGAAAAACGATACTAAAACAACACAAACAACACAAAAAGGAGATTTTGCAGCAAAAGTAAACGATGAAACAATAAGCTACCAAACCCTAGACAAACAATATGACTTATTCTTTACACTAACAGGATACCCAGAACAATATAAAGAAGTAATTACCAAAGACAAATACTTAAGCCAATTAATAGTAGAATCACTATTACTACAAGAAGCAGCAAAAAACGGGATGACCCTGGAAGCAGTACAGAACGAAGAAGTAAAACAAGTAGTAGATAATTACCTAACACAATTACAGACATCACAAGAAGAATTTGTCACAAACCTGATAGAAAAAGGCCTGACAATAGATGAGGTCATAACATACTTCAAAAGACAAATAGTGATGATGAACTTCTTGAACAGCACAATCCTAGGAAATATAACAATAACAGATGAGATGGTAAAAAAATATTATGAAGACAACAAAGCAGACTTCACAGCAACAGAAGGCCAGATAAGAGCAAGACACATACTAGTCAACACAAGCGAAGAAGCAGAAGACATAATCAAACAACTAAAGAATGGAACAGACTTTGCAGAACTAGCAAAAGAAAAATCAATGGACCCAGGCTCAGCAATAAGAGGAGGAGACCTAGGATTCTTCACAAAAGACCAAATGATAAAAGAATTCAGCGACGCAGCATTCGCTCTAGAAAACGAAGTAGACATCAGTGAACCAGTAAAAACAATCTACGGCTACCACATCATACAAAAAGAAAGTGATGCAGTAAGCCAGAAAGAAGCAGAAGAAGGAATAAAACTAGTACTGCTAGCAGACCAGCAAAGAACAGCATTACAAAGCTACCTTGAAGAGCTAAAAACAAAATCAACCATAGAACTAAACGCAACACAATAAAATGCCGGAATCACAAGTAGACAGGCTGAAAAGAGAACTAAGATTTCTGAAAGAAAGCTTTGAAGCAGGAATAATAAGCGAAGAAGAATTCCTCAAAGGAAAGAAAAGAATAGAGAAACGGCTAGAAGAATGGGGAGAAGGGTTGGTAGAAGAATACGGAAAAAAACCACAGCCAATACAAGAAGTCAGCACAGAAGATATAATAGAAGAAGTCACAGAAGAACAACAAAAGATAGCAACACAAACAATAAACGCGAAAAAAGACTTCACAGACGATCAGATTAAAGAAAGAATAAGATACCAAGAAGAAAAAGAACAGCTCCAAAAACAATCAAGCGAGCTGAAACAACAACTAGAAGAGAAAAACAATCAACTAAAAGATGCAGAAAAAGACAAGAACAAAAAAACAATCATAATACAAAAACTAGAGAAAGAAATCACGAAAAGAGACCAAAAAATACAAGAACTCAAAGGAAAAACAAAAAACAAAAGAACATTCAATGCATGGAAATACGTGAGCCTAGCACTAGTTGTGGCAATAATACTATTAATGTTCACAAAAGTAACAACAGACCTGACAAACACACCACAAGAAAACCAAACACAACAAAACACAACAGAGCCAACATCAAGCTGCACAATCGACACAGACTGCAATGCAGAAGAAGGAAAAATAGGATTATGCACATTAAAAAACGAAACACAAACAACAAGCTGCGAATACAATCTGCCGCCAGTAGTCGGACTGATAGTACTGAACGACAAGAACTGCACTGGCTGTGAAACACAAGAGACAATACAATTAACCAAACAACTATTCCAACAACTAAACATAAGAAGCGTAGACTACAACACAAAAGAAGGACAAACACTATATTCTGAATACGAAATAAAATATTTACCCGCGTACATATTCGGACAAGAACTAAGCGACACAATAACCTGGAGAACAAACGAAAGACTAAGAACAAGCTTCACACAAGTCAAAGACAAATACTTATTGAAAGCAGAATCAACAAGCTCAACATACGAGCCAAAAAAAGAATAAAACAAAAAAATAAAAAACAAGTTTTCGTATTTCTTACAAATCGTTAGCAGTCAAGATTTTAGCCCTGACATCAGAACTCTTAACCTTAGAATCCATAGCAACGATGTAATCAATATCTAACCTTTCAATGCCTTGAATAAGAGCACTGTCAACAACACCATCAAGCACTATCGCATGAATCCTTGTCTGCAAACTCTTAATAGTAGAAGCAAGCTCACTCAAAGGCACCTTACCAAGAATAGACATCTTGCTATCCAAGATATAAGCTCCCCTAGTGCCAACCAAGTCCTCTAACATCTTGTTAAAAGACTTAACCTTATCAGGAGTCAACTCACTCTTAACAGTCCTCAACAAAGGAGCAGCAGATGGCACTCTTGAAGGCAAACCACTAGGCTGAACCCTTGAAAAAGTAGGTCTAGCAGCAGCAGAACTAACTGGAGCAGCAGATGTAACTCTGTTGACCAAATGAGTCCTCAATGGAGCATCTTTAGTGTTTAAAGAAGCTAACTCAAGCTTAGCTTGTTCAGTAGAAATTCTACCTCTCAAAGCCTTATGAATTTCTTTCTGAGCAAGTTCTTCTACTTCTTTACCATCTGGAGCCTTAGTTACGAAATCAATCTCAGCAACTTCAAGAAGTTCTCTAACATTTAGAAGTCCGCCTCTATCACCATCAACGAAAACAGTGATCTCTTTCTTCTTGCTAAGCTCAATAATAGTTTCAGGAACACTAGAACCATTCATGGCAATAGCATTCTTAATACCATGCTTTAACAAGTTCAAGACATCAGCTCTGCCCTCAACAACTATGATATCATCAGACTCATCAATAGCTGGGCCAGCAGGCAACCTATCCTTACCATACTCAACAATCTCCATCACCCTAACAGAATAAGAAACCTCATCAGCGATCTCCTGTGAGTCAGGCATAACAGAATCAACCATTTTCTTAAGCAATTCTTTAGCTCTCTCAATGACAAACTGTCTCTTGCTAATCCTGACATCCTCAATGTTCTGAACCTGAATCTTAGCATTGCAAGGACCAATCCTCTGAATTATCTCCAATGCAGCACCAACAATACAAGTCTCAGCCTTATCCAAAGAAGAAGGTATGATAATAGCACCCTGAGTCTTACCTGACTTAGTGTCAACGTTAACTTCTATCCTACCAATCCTACCACTTCTTTGTAACTCTCTCAACTCAAGATCTGCGCCCAACAATCCCTCAGTCTGGCCGAAAATCGCGCCAATAACATCAGGCCTGTCAACAACGCCATCAATGCTTATAGTTGAATGAACAATATACTTAGCCGATACCGGGCTAATCTTTCCCATTATAATCCTCCTCCAAATTTCTATTTTTTAATCTTTACAATTATCATAGTCTAGAATTAGCTAAAACAATTTACTTAAACTTTTACGCTTAAATCAATTGATGAATATGAAAGCCAACCCAAACTATCAGCCAAATAGAACAAGTCTTTTCCTAACTTACTAAGACCCCAATTGCGTGCAAATAACCCCTCAACAATATCAGTCTTGAAATGATGAACTTGAACTTGTCCTACACGACCTATTTTTTATAATTGAATTGTAAATATGATTTGCTGCCCGTAACACTAACTCCCAAGCTCATAGCTTGATTTCATCGTAAGCTCCATTGAGTACTCTCGTGACGGGCTGAATTACGCAAGAGTGTCTTAAAATCACAGCCAAAGCATTCGCTTCAACTCATATAAGGACCCATTTGCATAATATACTGAATAGCACATAATACTAGTTTGTATTTAAATCTTGCTTTTTTAGAAAAGAAACCCTAGCAAGAGTCCTTTGCAGGACCCTTACCAGGGAAAAGAGGTGATAATAATCCCCAAGGCTCCCTCGCAACGAGGGATCCAAGGGAAGGGGTTTTGCGAAAATGGCAGAAAACTTGCGTTCCCTGCATTTTGACAATAAAAACCCTGGCAAATGCCCCCTTTCGGAGACATTCGCTAGGGAAAAGAGGTGTTTAGATAACCGTGATTCACCCTTGATTTATCAAATGAACATGAAAATGACTTTCTTTGCCAAAAAAGAAGATTCACACTCCCTTTTTGATTGCTACTAGTTAGTGGGTATTTCTAGTATTTAAATTTTTCTATTATTGAGTACTCTATAGTGGTACTAGTTGATAGGTAGCAGTGATGCCTCCAATATCATTTTAGTCACTATATAGTAATAACAAAAACAAAATATTTATATAGTTGTTTCACTTCCATTTATGCAGAGGTTTTAAAATGAGACCAAAAACAAAAAAAGAGCTTTCTGTACTAACAAGAAAAATAGAATATCCAGAATACTTATCACTAGAAAAAGCAGATTCACTAGCAAGAAAACTGATAGAAGAGAGCGGGATAAACAAAGTAAGAATGGGAAAATTAGATGACAAAACAAAAGACAAACTATTTCTAATTCCAGGATACCAAATAGAAGGCAGACAAATAGACAACTACCTCTACTCAGCACTGTCTGTCTTAGGAGCAACAATATGGCTGACAAAAGATCTGTATAAAAGAAATGGAATAAAATTCCCACAATCAAAATTCTTGAGCGAAGTAAGACTAGATGATATAATACCTAATAAGTTAGCAATGAAACTTAAAAGCTGTGAAGTAGGACACGTAGAATTAGGAGACTTAACACTTGGAGTAGCAGAAAGATTCTTAGAAGCAATAGAAACACAATTCTACCACTTACACGACTATGACAGCAGAAAAACAAATCCAAGACTAGAACAAGATGTAGAAAGAAGAGTACAAAAAATAGCAAGATACGCAACACTAGGACTAGAAACTCCAGCAATACTAAAAGGATTCAATAGAGTGCCAGAAGCAGGATCATTGGAAAAAGTGCTGAAAGAACTAAAAGATACAAGAAAAGTATCAGAAACAGTAAGAAGAGAAGACCAAAACCAATACTTACAAAACTTATTGAAAGTACATGCACAACTTAATGGATTAAATTGTAACAGCCACTATCCTTTTGCAGAATCAATGGGAGAAGACATAAGCATAGCAATGGACATAGCAAACACTTTCTACACCGCATTCCACGGAGCAGCAGACCAAGCAATAGCAAACAAAGACAGACTATTAGTGCCACAAAAAAATTTTATCTACTCCATGCAAGGAGGAAAAGAATTCAGAGAACTATGGCAAGACAACTGGGTAGGATCAATAACAGAAACTATGAGAAGAAATGTAAGACTAGAAGAGATGCTAGCAAACGCAAAATCACCATTCCTATACCTAGATGAAAAATTGCACGCTTTAGGAGTGCCATACCAACTATCAAAAGCAATAGCTGAAGGACTCTCATTCGGAATGATAGGAAGAACAGACCCAGAACCTGACAAAAAAATAAGAAAAGGATCAAACATCTATGACCAGCTAGACAAAGAAGATTCACAATTCATAGAAGCAGTAAGAGAACTAGTAAGAAAAACAACAGGAAAAGAACCAAACAAAGTATCATACAAATTCTTCGAAAAAGAAAATATGACAGATGTAGCAGACGCGATAAGCCCAATAGTCTACGTAACAAAACTAACAGACGAAGGAATAAAGATAATAGCAGAAAAAGTATCAAAACAAGGAGCAGAAACAACACTAGAAACAGTAAAACAACAATATGGTCCACAAGATGGAGATATATTCGTAAGAAAAAACATGGGCGTGTGTTTTATATTACAAAGTGATTTATTTGGGTCACCATACAATCCTAAATTCAGCATAGTGGAAGCAAGAGAAGCACACAAAGAAGTAGCAGAATTCGACAAGCTAGGAGCAAAACTACTCGAGCTAGAAGTAGATGTGCACGAAACAGTACACGCAGCACAAGTAGGATCAAAACTAGTATGGAGAGAAGTCGCGAGCTATATATCAAAATACATATGTGATCAAGTAATAAAAGAAGCAAAACTAGGAAGGTTGCATTACGAATTCGCAGGATCAGATTTAGGAATAGGGGAGCTAGGAAAAAAAGGAAAAACACTGAAACAACTATTCTCAGACATACTAGAATTCTATGTCAAAGGATCACTAGGTAAAGGAAAATTAGCAGAAACAATGAGAGAAGAAGGATTTATGCAAGGAGAATGGTCAAGAGGAATATCTCCACTAAATTCAGAAGACAGATCAGAACTGAATCTTGAAGAGATAAGAAAGATTAAGATGGAAGAATCACAATCTGCAGCGTATACAAGAAAAGTAGGAAACGCACTAAGAAAACTAGACATGCCAAGACTAGAACAGCTAGAAAGAGAAGGAGAAGAAAAAGTCCATGAGATGTCAGCAATAATAGAAACAATGGCAGAAGCTTATGCACTGACAGGAATGAAAGATTACATAAATCACTTACCTGAAAGAAAGTGCAGCAAAGAACAAAAACAAAAATATTACAATTCACTAGTATCGAAAATAGTACGCAGAGGAGAGCTAGCACAAAAATATGTAGATATAGTAAGAGCTTCTAAGAATACACAAGAAAGAGATGCAAGACTAGCAGAAGTAGGAATGAGATATGAACACGCAATCGTAGAACACAACGACACACCAAAAAACTTACTCAAACTAGGTTATAATCCTGTAGACCCACAAGAAGCATACGAAAATATGCAAGAACTGCACAAAAGAGCAGAAAAGAAAGGAATGAAAAAAGAAGAAGTGCTAGAAATAATGAACTCATCAAAAGCACTCCTAGGAATAAGATACAGCAGACAAGTACCACTATTCCTAAAAATAATAGAACAATACGGACCACACAAAGCATTCACCAAAATGCTAGAAGCAGAAACAATGACAGAAATAGAAGGAATGCTAAAAGATAAGAACTAACTTCTTTCTCAACAAGTTTATAAATCAGGCATAGCTAAGAGCTATTACTATGCCTAAGATAACTAGGGAAAAATGGAAGGTTTGGGGGAACGTGTTTGACGAGTTCACATTGCGAACAATATTCAAACTAAGCTCAAAAGGATACTTTGAAGACTTAGAAAGCCCAATATGTGTGGGCAAAGAAAGCAATGTATTCACAGCAAAAACAAAGGAAGGAAGGATAATAGTCAAAATATACAGGCTAGAGACATGCGATTTTAACCATATGTATGATTACATAAAAGGAGACCCTCGCTACGCAAGCCTCAAAAAACAAAGAAGAAAAATAATTTTTGCATGGACACAAAGAGAATACAGAAACCTGATGAAATCAAGAGAAGCAGGAGTCAATTGCCCAACACCATTAGCATTCACAAATAACGTTTTACTCCTAGAATATATTGGGGATGAACACATATCAGAGATAGCGCTAAAAATAAAAGATGATGTTCCAGAAAACCTGCAAAAATTCTTTGATGAAGTGATAGAAAACATGAAAAAACTGTACAAGGTAGGATATGTCCATGGAGATCTATCAGCATTCAACATACTAAACTACAAACAAAGACCAGTACTGATAGACTTTTCAGCATGCACGATCCTAGATGATTCAAGAGCAGAAGAATATCTAATCCGAGACATAAGGAACGTGTGCGCGTTCTTCAAAAAACAAGGACTAAAAGTGGACGAGGCAGAAGCAAAACAAAGAATCACAGGCAAAGCTTTAAAAACAAAAAACTAACACCACAAAAACTATGGCAGAATTCATGTACGAAATCAAAGTTCCGAAAGACAGGATAGCTGTGCTTATAGGAAAGAAAGGAGAAGTAAAGAAACAGATAGAAGAAACCACAAAAACAAAGATAAAAATAGACTCATCAGAAGGAGATGTAAGCGTTAGCGGAGAAGATGCATTAGGATTGTACACAACAAAAGAAGTCATAGATGCGATAGGAAGAGGATTTAATCCAGAATTCGCAATGTTCCTACTAAAACAAGATTATTCATTCGAGAAAATAAACCTTAAAGATTATGTCGGAGAATCAAAAAAAGACCAAGAAAGAGTAAGAGGAAGAGTCATAGGGGCAGAAGGAAAATCAAGAAAACTAATAGAAGAACTGACAGAAACCCATATCTCAGTCTATGGAAAAACAGTAGGGATAATAGGAGAAGCTGAAAATGCAGCAATGGCAAAAGAAGCAATAATAAACTTATTAAACGGAAGCCAGCATGGAAATGTTTATAAATGGCTTGAGAAGAAGAGAAAAGATAAAAAGAGAAGAACTATGACAGGAGAGCAAGATGAAGCTTTCAAACAAGAAATAAAAGAAGAAGAAAAAGAAGAATAAATCATCAAAGAGGCGATTATGTGGCTGAAGAAAACATAAAAGCAGTCGAGTTAGCTAAAAAACAGCGAGATATAGGGGTAGCAGAATTCTTTGCAAGAAACAGACACTTATTAGGATTCGACAACAAAAGAAAAGCCTTGATGACTGCAATAAAAGAAGCAGTAGATAATTCTCTAGATGCATGCGAAGAATCAGATATATTGCCAGAAATAATGGTAGATGTAGTAGATATGGGAAATGAAAGGTTCAGGGTTGCTGTAGAAGACAACGGACCAGGAATAGTCAAAGCACAAATACCAAAAATCTTCGCAAAACTATTGTACGGAAGCAAATTCCACACACTAAAACAAAGCAGAGGACAACAAGGAATAGGAATCTCAGCATCAGTCATGTATTCACAACTAACAACAGGAAGACCAGCAAAGATAATATCAAAAATACACCCAAGCAAACCAGCAAACTACATGGAACTACACATAAACACTCAAGAAAACAGACCAGAAATACTCAAAGAAGAAGAAAAAGAATGGAAAAAAGAACACGGAACAAGAGTAGAGATGGATCTTGAAGCAAACTATGTTGGAGGAAGCCAGTCAATAGATGAATACCTAAAACAAACAGCAATCATAAATCCACACGTCACAATAGTATATACAAATCCTAAAGCAGAACAAATAATATTCCCAAGAGCAACAGAAGAGATGCCAGTAAAACCAAAAGAGATCAAACCACACCCACATGGAGTAGAATTAGGGGTGATGCAACAAAAACTAAAAGACACAGAAGCAAGAACACTACAAAGTTTCCTGACAAACGAGTTCTCAAGAGTAGGAAGCGGAACAGCAAAAGAGATATGCATAAATTCAGCATTACTACCAAACACCAAACCAGCAGATATGAGCAGGGAAATGATAGAGAAACTGATGCAAGGAATAACAAAAACAAAATTAATATCCCCACCAAGCGACTGCATATCACCAATAGGAGAAGAATTGCTAGAAAAAGGATTGCGAAAAGAAATAAATGCAGAATTCTACACAGCAGTAAGCAGACCACCAGCAGTATACAGAGGAAATCCGTTTATTATAGAAGCAGGAATAGCATACGGTGGCCAACAACAACAAGACGGACCAGTAAGAGTATTAAGATTTGCAAACAGAGTACCACTATTGTTCCAGCAAGGAGCATGCGCAGTCACTAAATCAACAATAAACACAGCATGGAGATCATACGGACTCAGCCAAAGCCAAGGAGCACTACCAGTAGGGCCATGCACAATAATACTACACATAGCATCAGTGTGGGTACCATTCACTTCAGAATCAAAAGAAGCAATCGCTCACTATCCAGAAATCATCAAAGAGATGAAACTAGCACTGCAAGAATGCGGAAGAAGACTAGCAAGCTATGTAAGAAAAAGAAGAAAAATAGCAGACGAGAGCAGCAAAAGAAGCTACATAGAAATGTATATACCCTTTGTAGGCGCAGCACTAAAAGAGATGCTAGACCTAAAAACAAACGATGAAGAAAAAGTGAAACAGATGCTCAAAGAGTTATTGGAATCACAAAGAGGAAAACTAGAAGCAGCAGCAGAAGAAAACGAAGACTTTGATGAAGACCTGGCAAACATAGGAGTAAAAAAAGGAAATGCAGACGAAACACTGGACGAAGAACCAGAAGAGGGAAATGATGAAGAATAGAACAATACAGAAAGCAGAAGATGTACTGAAAAGCCTCAAAGACACAGCAATGGAAATATATTCAGACATAATCCAGAAAAGACAACCAAAACTAGTAACTCCATTAAGAGCGCTAAATAATGTAACATATGAAGACAAAGCAGGATATTTCAAACTATTAGGAAAAACAAAATCAAGAACACTAACAGCATCAACAGTAAAAACATTCGCGCAAACACTATTGATGATGAACGAAAGCAAAAAACTAGTACAGACAGAAGATATAGCAACAAAAAGAGAAGTATACTACATCTCCAAGAACTGGGGAGACGCAAGATTCCACGAACAACCAGAATCAGACACAGTAATGGATGACATAGAAGCGATGATGATGGTAAACAGAGAACAATTAGGATTCATACCAGAAGAAAAAGGAGGAGATGTTGCAGGAAAACTCATTGTTGTAGACAAAGACCAAGAAACAGGAAAAGAACTAAAAATAGACTGCACAAAAATGGGATCAGGAGCATACTCAGTACCAATCTCAGTAGAAGGACTAAAGTTTGAGACAGACGCAAAATTTATACTAGCAATAGAAACAGCAGGTATGTTCCAAAGACTTGTAAAACACAACTACTGGAAAAAAGCAAACTGCATACTAGTATCATTAGGAGGCGTTCCCACAAGGGCATGCAGAAGATTCATAAGAAGACTAGCAGATGACAAAAAATTGCCAGTGTACGTATTCACAGACGGAGACCCATACGGATTCCTAAACATCTACAGAACATTGAAAGTAGGAAGCGGAAATGCAGCACACATAAACGAATACTTCTGCGTACCACAAGCACAATTCATAGGAATAACACCACAAGACATAATAGACTACAAACTACCAACACACCCACTGAAAGAGATAGACGTGAAAAGAGTCAAAGACGGAATAAAGAACGACCCATTTGTACAACACCACAAAGAATGGCAGAAAGCAGTCATGCAAATGGTACATATGAAAGTAAGAGCAGAACAACAAGCACTAGCAAAACACGGACTAAACTTCGTAATCTCAGACTACCTACCAAAAAAGCTCAAAGATCCTAAAAGCTGGTTGCCATGAACTGGTTAGTGCACATAGTAGCAGGATATTTCGCAACAGCAGCATTCATACCAAACGCAAAAGAACTATTCCTACCAATAATAATATTCTCAGTAATAGTAGATGCAGACCACTTCATCCCATTCATAAAAATATTCCTGAAAAAAGAAAGAAAATTCTGGAACTACTACAAATCAGAAAAAATAATAGAAGTAAGATCAGTACTCCACGAGTTCCCAGCAACAATAGCATTCCTAACAATAATCTTATTCCTGTTCCAGACAACACTTCACAAAGAAATATTACTCGTAGCAGCAATATGCGTGCCAACACACTTCATACTAGACTTCCTAACAGGACACACAAGACCATTAAGACCTTTCTCAAAAAAACCATTCTTCTTAGGGTGGTACAATACACCCAAACAAGGAATAATATTTGAATCAGTAACAACAATAGTGTTTTTGATAATATACTTCGTATTTGTGTAAGCCTACACAAAATTTTATAAATAACGAACAAAACACCAAACTATGAATGCACCTTTAGCGCAGCTTGGATAGCGCGACAGCCTTCTAATCCAAGATTTGGGAAAAGATAGCTGTAGGTCGGGGGTTCAAATCCCCTAAGGTGCGCTTTGGGAGTATAGCCAAGCGGCTAAGGCAATCGCCTGCAGAGCGATCATTCGGGGGTTCAAGTCCCTCTACTCCCTCTTATTTTTCTTTTAATCATCATTTAAAGAGATATTTTCTCAAAACCTTAATACTTACAATGTAAGTATAAAATAAGGTGGCACTGGACATGGTTAAAATGCATTATTCTTTGCTTATACTGGCTAAAAGCTGAAATGAGCATGCACTGGACACACTGGACAAAGCAGAGTGAGGTATATAAACAAACAAGCTCATAATATCCTTATTGGTTTTTTATTGGATTCGGCAGGAAGTGCATCTCCCCAAAAACTTCCTTGCTTAATTTTTTTCCAATCCCAAAACATCAAAGAGGTGAAACAAAATGAGCTGCGACCTAACCCTACCAACAATAACAAAACTTTTCGAGAAACAAATTCTTGAACTGACAACAAGAACAAGTAAGCTAAGAAGAGAAAGAAACTTAGCAAGCTTTGACATACAATTCTCAGACAGGTGGTTGAGATGATAAACACAAAAGAACAACAAATCAAGCTAATAATGCTAGAAGAGATGAAAAGAAAAAGACCAGAAATGAAAACAATAACTAAAAAAGACGAAGACGACACAGACATATACACAGAAAGCTTTGTTGAAAATTTCAGCGAAGACGACGAGATAAGCGTCGCAGAAGAAGGATTTATGGTAGGATATCTAGCTGCATAAAACAACTTTTCTTTTTTAAAATTTTATATATTTTATAACCCAAAACTATAAAAACCACGAAGAATTCTAACAAGACATGCAAACACTATCAAAAGAAGAGCTGCACCTGAGAATGGACGAGATATTTGAGAAAATAAAAGAAGGAAAACTATTCATCCACCCAACAGATACAATCTATGGATTGGGATGTGATGCTACAAACTCCAAAGCTGTAGATAGGATAAGACAAGTAAAGAAGAGACCAAAAAATTCAGCAGTCTCAGTAATAGCACCATCCAAAGAATGGATAATAGAGAACTGCCACGTAAACAATGAAGCAGAGAAATGGCTGAAAAAACTACCAGGACCATACACACTAATACTAAAACTAAAAAACAAGAAAGCTGTCGCTGACAACGTACATCCAGGACTAGAATCAGTAGGAGTAAGGATGCCAGACCATTGGATAATGAAATTTGTAGAAGGAATAGGAGTCCCAATAGTCACAACAAGCGCTAACGTATCAGGAAAAAGCTTCATGACAAGCCTAGAAGACCTGGACAACGAGCTATCACCATGGATAGACTTCACAATCTATGAAGGAGAAAAAAAAGGAAAACCATCAACACTAATCGATCTGTCAAAAGACAAAATAGAAATAAAAGAAAGATAGTAATACCTAAAAAACAGACTATATTCGTTCGGTCAATTTCCAGTTATTTTCTTTAAATTCATACTTTCTAATAGAAGTATCACTTATCAAATCTTGAGGAAAATAAAGTAATCTTTTTTTTCTAAGTCCAGGATTCCGTAAATAAGCATGGATTCCTTTAACATGAAGTGATCCAATAAAATAAGGAATCTTGCCTTCTAGTTGTAATACTTTACTCGCTCTATCAATATTTTCTGCTGCAACAATATTCCTATAATCTATTATGGCATCATATTGTAACGCATCGTCCAGTTTAACATTTTCGTTCCCTATAACCTTTTGGATAATACTGTTTTGTGTTAAACATGACCCCATCAAATATGACCCTAATAATGTTGATACGCCTTTTTTCAGAAAGGTTCTTCTTGACATATCATCTGATTTTCTTAAGTAGCTTCCAGCAAGATAACCTCCAATCCCTAATTGAGCCAAACCCAAGAAAGAATGAATATTACTTCCAGACTCAAGTATGTATATTGGTTTACCTGTTTCTTGTGCTACTTTGGCAATTTCTTCAGAAAATCCATCAGTAAAACCTTCAGGGCCATCTTCAGAGAATATTGCTGGTGAGCGACAAATTTGTTCTCTAAAAAAGTTTTCGTGTTTGTGAAAGAAATTTCTCAAATGAGTAACCCCAACAAGATTTACATCTATCCCATTAATTCTTTCTTCTAATACTAATTTTGGATATTTCATATACAATTTGATAATAGATTTACATTTATAAACCTTCTTATTTTGTTACTTCTAATAAGTAGTAAACATAGAAAGGTTTATAAAGGTAAAAGCCGTAAGAACCAACATACCTTTAAATAAAAATGAAGCATAACAACAAGAAAATGAAGATTCTAGCATCAGGAGACCTGCATGGAGACATCGGACTAGCCAGGAAACTAGCAGACAGAGCAGAAAAAGAAAAAGTAGACCTTGTAGTATTATGCGGAGACATAACCAACTTTGAGATGAGCACAGACAACCTGATAGGACCGTTCGCGGCAAAAAAACAGAAGGTTGTCCTGATACCTGGAAACCATGAAACGATCGCGACAGCAGACTTCCTAGCACAAAGATATGGAGCAACAAACCTGCACGGATACTCAATCAAGACAGGAGATGTCGGCCTGTTCGGATGCGGAGGAGCAAACATCGGACTTTTCCAGCTAGAAGAAAAAGAAATCTATGACCTACTAAAAAAAGGACACGAATACATAAAAGATATGAAAACAAAAATCATGGTCACACACGTGCACCCATCAGACACTAAGATGGGAAAATTCACAAAAATATTTGAAGGAAGCACAGGAATAAGAAAAGCAGTAGATACGTTCAAGCCAGACATATTACTATGCTCACACGTGCACGAAGCAGAAGGGATAGAAGAGATGGTCGGCAAAACAAGAGTGATCAATGTAGGAAAACAAGGAAAGATAATAGATATCTAAAACAAATTCTTAAAATAAGGAATGATCCTGTCACTAAAAATATCCCCTAACCAAATAGTCAAGCCAAACTTGAAAACCCTACCAAGCAAGCTGTAAACAACAAACTTCTTAAAACTAAACCTTGCAGCACCGAATACTACACTCGCCAACTCTATTGGTGAAGGGATAATATTGCCAGCAAAAACAAGGAAGCTACCGAATTTTTCAAGTAACTTTTTAAAATTATCATATTTATCTTTCAAAAAATATTTCAGAATACCTTCTCCCAAAATAAAACCAAAACAATAATTGAAAACTAGGCCAATAATAGAACCAAGAGTAGCAATCAATAATACAACAAAAGGATTGTAATTCAAAGTAAGATAATAAATGAAAACAAATTCTATAGGAATACTGATAAAAAATAATGAACCAAACGTAGACAAATAGAATAAACCAAGCAAACTATTGCTGGCAATCTCTGTAATAATCGGACCAACAATATTCCACACAAATGGAATACTCTTCAAAAAATTAAGGATATTACTCCTAAAAACATACAAAGATAATAAAAAAATTATTAAGAAAAGGAAAAAAAAGAATTTCTTCAAACCCTTATTCTTACGCAAGATAAAAAATGAGATTAATGCAAAAACTACTAACAAAATAAGCAACATATCGGCAATGTTTGACATCATCCTTTAATAACTCCAAGCGGAACAAGCCTTGCAACTTTTAAAGAAATTCCAGCACCATGAACAGAATCAATAACACTCTCAATATCTTTGTAAGCACCAGGAGCTTCTTCAGCCAAAACTTCAGCAGAAGTAGAACAAACACATTCGCCCTTTGCTTCTAACTCTTTTCTGATGTCACCGCCCCAAAATTTCTTGATAGCAGCATTCCTGCTCAAAGCCCTGCCAGCGCCATGACAAGTACTTCCAAACGAAATATCCATAGCTTTCTCTGTGCCCTTCAAAACATAAGAAGCAGTACCCATAGAACCAGCAATCAACACAGGAGTGTCAGGAAAACTTCTTGTAGCACCCTTCCTGTGAATGTAAAGCTCTCGCATCTTACCATCAACCTTGTGTTTTTCTAATTTACAAATATTATGAGCAATAGCGTAAACAGTCTTCAAATCCATACTCTCCCAATCCTTCTTGAAAACCTGCTCAAAACTCTCCCTGATCCACTGAGTCATGACAAGCCTGTTAACAAAAGAATAATTAACAGCACACTTCATAGCCTTAAAATAATCCTGGCCCTCCTGAGAATTCGCAGGAGCACAAACAAGCTGAGAATCAGGCAAAGTTATACCATACTTCTTCGCAGCCTTCTCATGAATCCTCAAATAATCACTAGCAACTTCATGACCAAGACCACGACTGCCACAATGAAGCATGACACAAACCTGGTCCTTATCAACAATACCATAAGACTTTGCAGTCTTCTCATCCAAGATATCACTAACCTTCTGAATCTCCAAGAAATGATTGCCAGCACCCAAAGTACCAAGTTGTGGCCCACCCCGTTGTTTAGCCATATCAGAAACCTTAGAAGGATCAGCACCAACCATACAACCAAACTCTTCAGTCTTTTCAATATCCTCCTTAATACCATAACCATGCTCAACAGCCCACTTAACACCATTAACCAAAACCTCATCAAGCTCTGCAGGTTTTAATCTAAGTTTTCCTTTAGAACCAACACCACAAGGAATGTTCTTGAACAAAGTCTCAGTCAACTCAGAAAGCTTACCCTTCAAATCCTTGAAAGAAAGATTTGAACGAAGCATGTTAATACCACAATTGATATCAAAACCTGTGCAACCAGAAGAGATAACACCAGACTCAGAATCAAAAGCACCAACAGCACCCATAGGCAAACCATAACCGATATGAGCATCAGGCATAGCAATAACTGGTTCAATAACACCAGGAAGCATAGCGACATTAGTCAATTGCTGGATAGCATCATCCTCCATACAATCAATGATAGCCTTGTTAGCGATAATTTTAGCATCAACAAGCATGCCCTTCCTAACACTCTTAGGAACCAACCACTCAAACTCATTTAGCTGTTTCAGACTCTCTTTCATCTTAAAAAAGACGAACCAAAACATATTTATATAGATTACCCTTACACAGACAAAAAGAGGTTCTAGATTATAAGAAAACCAACGCGGTCGGGGGTTTCGAGATAATGGCAAACAAAGACATATTCGGAAAAGAAAAAAAAGATGAGTATGAATTAAGGATAAAGATCACACCAAGAAGATTAGAAAGAGCATTCTTCCTAATAGTGATACTTGTGCTAGCATATTTCGCTTTCTGGGGAAAAACAGGAAACACAGAAGCAACCAACACAGAAGACACGAACAGTGCGGTTGCAGCAGTAGCAGACACGCAAAAAATAACAGACACAGAAAAAACAGTTAACACAACAGCAAACAAAACACAAAAACAGCCAGAGACACCAATAATAGTTGTGCAAGAAGATGAAAAACCAGTAATCAATCAGACAAACACAACAGCCAACACAACACAAGCAAACACGACAAACACAACGCAGCAAACATCACAACCAAAAACATATAATGGAATGATAAACTTGACAGTAGGAGATATAGAATCAGAAAAAGGAACTTACACCTCTTCAGGAGTGGAATGGGGAAAGATAACAAAAGTATCCTTCACTATAGACAACCAAAAAGAAGCATTCATGCCAAAAGTACAAGTCTACACATACAACATGGCATCATCAACAGTGATGAAAACATTGGTAAGAGGAGAAATAATATACTCAACGCAGGAGTTAGGGGAGAAGAAAGAACACTCATTAGATGTTGAAAGCCAACCATTCACAGGAGACGACCTAGACAGAGTAGTGTTCGTAAAAGTAGTATTGAAAAACCAGAAAACAGACGCAATAATACAAACAATAGAAAAACAATACAACTTCCCTTAAATGTCCAAGGTTACGTTAGCAACGTAACCATTTTTTACTTTTTCTAAACTAAACTTGTGATAAGTTACGGCCTTAACAACAGTACCACCCTTCTCACGACTGATCTCCTCACCAGAAACCTCACCAATAACATGCTCTTCATCAATCTCTAAAACCTTAAACTTACAAAAAAACATCTCCTCAACCTCTGCAGCAGCAATCAGGCCATGCAACCAATTAACCATCAAATCCTTAACATTCTCAGCCTTCATCTGAAACTTCTCCTTCTTAACAGGCTTGACCGTATCAATCTTGCAAATCACTGAAAACAAAGCCTCAGCAGAGTTCTCAAACAACTCTTTCAAATCCTTACCATAAGCCTCAAACATCACATCAGAAGTTATAGAATCAATAAATTTGTACTTTTTCATATTATCACCTTAACTTTTGTGAACTTGCCAATCTCAGACTTCAAGCTTATCTCGCCACCAAGCTTCTCAACAGTTTTCTTGGCAAGATATAAACCAAAACCCTTACTAGCTCTTCTAGAAAAACCTTTAATAAAAACATTATTTAAATCTTTCTCTCCAATACCACAACCATCATCAACTATCTCAACAACGTTTTTACTGCCTTTTTTTTGCGTCTTAACAGCAATCACTCCACTCTTTTTCTTATCCTTATTTGCAACAAACTCCTTATAATCCTTAATCCCAGAAATAGCCCAGACAGAGTTCAAAATAATATTATCCAACACATCCTTCTTCAACAAATCAGCATTTTTAGGAGACAAAAACTTTGCATCACAAGACCTGGAAAGAACAATCTTCATCTTTATAAAAATCCTGAAACTTTCCTGAGACTTAACAAAAGGAGACAAGAACTTAACACTAGATATTACAACATCATTGACAGAATACTTAACAACAACCATATTCAATAAGGCACAACTGGAGGAAGATCCTCAACCTCGTTATCAGGCAACTCCTTGCCATCTTCATCAAGAATCTTAACAACATCATCATTCTTCTTGCTACCGAACAAGTTAGAAAGAACATCAGCCTGCTCCTTGATAGCAGCAACCTCTTTAGGCTTTGTCTGCTTATTGATAACATCATTCAACAAAGCAACAACCTTCCTAATATCCTCAATAGAATCCTCCTTTGTGTCAACAGTAATTTCCATAACAAAACTGTTAACTTTTTAGAATATAAAGGTTTTGGTTTTGAGAAAGATTTTTATAACAAAACAAAATAACAAAGAAAAAAAAGAGTTCTGATAGATTGGAAGAGTAAATGAAAAAAGAAAATCTCAAACACGCAAAACTGGAACATTTAGATCATCAAAACCTAGAGATAGCAGTAATAGGAGCAGGAGAGTTCGGATACGCGATGGCAGACTACATAGCAAAACTAGGTTATGAACCAAGACTTTATGATAAAGACAAAAAAATAATGGAAGGACTAACAAGAAAACGCAGAAACCCAAAACACTTCACAAATATAATACTAAACCAGAACATAACACCAGAACCAGACCTTGAAAAAGCAGTGCAAGATGCAAGTTTAATCATAGTAGCAGTGCCCTCAAAATATGTCAGAGAAGCAGCTAGGCAAATCAAGCCATGCATGCAAGATAACACAGTAATACTAAGTCTAGCAAAAGGGCTAGAAGCAATAGATAATACTGAAGCAAGAACACCAACCCAAGCAATAACAGAAGAATTGCAAGGAAAAGAATACGCTTTGGCAGTACTATCAGGAGGGATGTTAGCAAAAGAATTCATAAAAGGACAAGACGATTTCTATGCAACAATTGCATCACAAAATAACAAAGTAGCGAAAGACTTGAAAGAAATACTCAGATCACAAAACTTCCATCTAGACACGTGGGACGATCCAATAGGTGTAGAACTAGCAGGAGCATTCAAAAATGTAGTAGCAATAACAGCAGGAATGGGACATGCACTAGGAAAAGCACACTCATCAATCTGTGGATTCATATCAGCGTACTCAAAAGAGATGGAAGAGATAGCGATTAAACTCGGAGCTCAAAGAAGAGAAACATACTCAATAAAAGTACAAGCATGCGGAGGAGACTTAATGACAACATGCTTTGGACAAAGCAGGAACAGAGGGTATGGAATAAGGATAGTAGAAGGAAGAAAAGAAGGATTAACACCAAAAGATGTTCTTGAAGAGATGAGAAAAGAGAACAAGACAGTAGAAGGATATGAAACAACAAGAGCATTCTATCAACAATCACAAAGCTTAGGCCTAAAATCACCCTTGATAACACAGAACTATAAGGTATTGTACGAAAACAAAGACCCAGAACAAGCAATAGAAACACTAAAAAGATTAGCAGGCAGAATAGGTATCACAAGAAATCAACACTGATTTCTAAACAATCCCAAGTAGGATACTCTTCAACCAAAGCAGGCCTTAAACCTAATTTCTTTATCTCACCCCTTAATTCGTCAACAATCCAAGAAGCAATAAGAATCCTATTCCTGACATCATCAAATTCTATCAAATCATCAGGGATGTCAAAATCCTTCTTTAGCTTAGATACTGCTTTTTTTAAATCCTTACTCTTACCTTGGTAGATTGCTCCTCTGAACAATGTTCCATCTTCATTAATAACATCATAATGCTTAGCAACACTCTTAGCTCGTCTCTTGATCCTATTTGACAACTGAACTTTATCCTTCAACTTAGCAGTACAATAGTGAACGTTTAACATCTTATGATTTTTAGAGATGTAATCCAAAAGCTTCAAAGCCATCTCCTCAGAACCCTTGATTCCATACGACAAATCATCCCTCTGCCTAAAACCCTGGCTGCCAATCTTGCTAAAACTATTATCAGCAACCTCCAACTCATTCAGGTTAAGGAAATCAATCTTGTCAGCAAAATAGTCAACAATTTTTTTAGTCTGAACGAATTTATTCGGAATCACAGGAATCTCGACACCAATATCCCAACCAAACTTTTTCACAAGCAAAATCTTATTCCATAACTTATCATTATCGATGTCAGCATGGAAACGAATCTCATCAAGACCAGCATTGAACAATCTCTTCAATCCAGTTTCATTAACCAAATCAAAAGAAGTGTAAAGATGAATATGAAACTTTTTGCCAAATCGCTTTTTCAACACTTTAATATAACTAATTGTTCTGTCTAACCTGCAAAGCGGATCACCACCAGTAATTCCTGCACCATCAGCCTTGATAAATTCAGCCTCTTTGATTAAGTCACCAACATTTTTTGTAGGCCACTCATCAACATAAACAACATCCTTCTTGTACTTCTTATCACTAATCGGACAATAATCACAAGACCTAGGACACAGACCAGTCACAAACAAAACAAGCTTGCTACCCTTAACACAAAGCTTGCAACCCTTTGCCAAATTACCAATCTTAAAAGAATAAAATTTTGTCTTCTCAAAACTCATAAGAACAACCTTTGATAGTTAAGCCAAATATTATTGGCAGTCTCCTCAACAGTAAAGCCCTTAATCTCAGCAATCTTCTTCACAGACTCTAAAACAAAAGCAGGCTCGTTCTTTTTCTCAGGAAAAGGAGACAAGAAAGGACAATCAGTCTCTGCCAACAGCTTGTTAATGTTAACAATCTTAACCAAATCATTAAGATTATCTGACCTCACAACATTAGTGGGAATTGAAAAATAAAATCCTAACTCAGCAGCATGTCTAGCTAAAGATTTCTTGCCACAAAAACAATGCAAGACAACCTTTTTGTAACCAGACTGTTCTATTATGTCAACAACTTCACTCTCAGCCTTCCTAGAATGAACAATGATTGGCTTATCAAATTTCATCGCAATCTCCAACTGCTTCTTGAAAACACGCACTTGAAGATCCTTATCAGCAACATTCTTGAAATCAAGACCGCACTCACCAATAGCAATAGCTTTCTTAACATTCTTCTCAATAAAAACAAGAGCTTCATCAACATCAGTCTTTTTATCACCACTAGTCTCCCTATCCAAAGCATCAGGAGGATACAAACCCAAAGCTGGCTTAACAAAATCATACTTCTCAGATAACTCCAAAGTCTTCCTCATAGAAACAGGATCAACAGAATTAGAGATTATAGCCTTAACACCGGCAGCCTTAGCCCTACTGATGACACCATCAACCTCTTCCTCAGGATAATAATCCAGGTGCGCATGAACATCAACAAGCAACATAAGAAAGACTATTCTCCACTCTTCTTATTAATATTTTGTTTTTTAGCAAAAGTCGCAGCCACCAACAACGGAAAGGCTATCGAAGCATCACAATGAACTTTTGCCCTAGGAGCGTTAGGCTTTACTTTAGCCCAAGTAATAGCTTCCTCATGATTACCACCAGAATCAGAAGAATCATAAAACTCTGATGTTGAAATGTGCACGATATAATCCAATCCCTCCTTGAAAACATTCGCTAAAAGCACATAATGTTTTGAGATCCCACCACCAAGAATAATAGCACCAGTCTTCTCACAATTCAAGGTGTAATCAATTATCTTAACATGATCAGCTAAAACATCAATCACAAATCCAGGATGGCTCTTCCTAAAAAAATACATTATGTCACCAATCGCACCATCCATTATACCAGGACAATAAACAGGAATCTGGTTCTTGTAAGACCAGTAAAGAATAGAACTTTCCTTATCATAATCTTTTGACTCTTCCATGACCTCACCAATCATCCAACACAAAGATGAAGGAGTGATTGGTTTCTTGTCAACCTTTTGCCTCTCCAAAAGCCTATCAAAAACTTTCTTAATAAAAAACTCGAAATGAGTATAGTGCTCATTAGTAGCATATATATTACCAATCCTGACAACACCAGCATCAAACAACTGCTCACCACTAACATAAAAGTTTCCAACCCTAAACGGAGTATGAGCCTTAATCGCATCCTCCTCAACACCACCAGCAGTAGTGCACAAAACACTAACCTTATTGTTCTTAACCAAATATTTTATAGATTCCCTAACACCGGAAGAAACCATATTAGCAGTGAACGACAAAAAGATAGGGGATCTATCATTAATCATTAAATTAGTGATACTGATAGCAGAACCAAGCTCTGCAGCCTGGATACCTGAAGTCGAAAAGGATTTTACAAACTTATCAAAGTCAAAATCATTATCAAAATCATAACCCTCAATCTTTGGTAAATTACTCAAATCAACAGGTTTTTTCAGTTTCCTATAAAGCTCATTATTTTCTTCCATGAAGACACACTCCTAAATCATTATGAAATATATTGTGGACTATAAAAGACAGAGAAATCCTTTAAGAACCATTCTTCCTAACTGAGTCCATAACTGGTGTTAACAGGGAAAAATATATAAATCTATGGGAAAAACCAATACGCAGGTGATAAAATGGCAATAGTAGGATTTAATTTCAGCAAAATAAGTGTAGAGAAAAAAGAGTCAGTAAAAGGAAAGATATCAATAAACAATAACATAACAATAACCAATGTCGAGAAAAAAGACCTTATCTTAGGTGTAGCGAAACAAGACGGAATAAGGTTCGAGTTTGAGTTTACATCAAAGTACGAGCCAAAGTTCGCAGACATAATATTAGGGGGGGAAGTTCTTTATCTAGGGGATGCGGAAGAAGTCAAGAAAGTGATGGATGAGTGGAAGAAAAGCAAGAACATACCTAAAGATGTGAAAGTACAAGTCATAAACGCAGCACTCACAAAATGCAATATAGAAGCTTTGATATTAAGCAAAGAAGTGAATTTGCCACCACCAATACCATTACCAAGCGTGGAAGCAACAAAAGGAAAGTAAATTTTTTTCTTTTTTAAACCTTAAAATTTAGCGTTTTTTCAACCAAAAGGTTTAAAAGCAAACAAGACGTCATATTCTTAAAAAAGGGGTGGTAGCCGAAGCTTTAAGCTGGTGGTACCAATGGCAGAAAAAGAAGGAAAAGAAATAAGTCTGAAAGTTGCTGAAGCAGTACAAGATGATGTAAACAGAGGAATAGTCAGGATAGATTCTAGTCAGATGCAACTAGTAGGAGTAAGGCCAGGAGATATAGTAGGAATAAATGGAGAAAGAGACACTGTAGCAATAGTTGACAGATCATATCCTGGAGATATGGGCTTGAACATTATAAGAATGGATGGAATAGTAAGAAGAAACGCCAAAACCGGAATAGGAGAACTAGTCAGGATAAAAAAAGTAGATGTAAAAGAAGCAAAGAAAGTTGTCCTAGCACCAGCAAAAAAAGGAGTGATAGTAAAAGCATCATCAGCAACATTCAAACAAGGACTTCTTGGAAGAGCAATAGTCAAAGGAGATATTGTAGGTTTAGGAGGAGTAAGGCAAAGAAAAACGGCAATGGAAAGCTCACCATTCTTTGAAGATGTCTTTAATGTATTAGAAGAAAGCATGGCAGGATTCGGATTCGGAGATTTGAAGTTTGTAGTAGCAGACTTAGTCCCAAAAATGCCATCAATAATCTCTGAAGTAACAGAAGTAGTACTTAATCCAGAAGCAGTAGAAGTAGAAGAAGAAACAATACCTGAAGTCACGTATGAAGATATAGGAGGACTATCTGAAGAAGTAAGTAAAATAAGAGAGATGGTAGAACTACCACTAAAACACCCAGAGATATTTGAGAAATTAGGAATAGAACCACCAAAAGGAGTATTGCTACACGGACCACCAGGAACAGGAAAAACAATGTTGGCAAAAGCAGTAGCAAATGAAACAAATTCTCATTTTATAGTAATTAACGGACCAGAAATAATGTCAAAATATTATGGACAAAGCGAAGAGAATTTAAGGAAGAAGTTTCAGGAAGCGGAAGAAAAAGCACCATCAATAATTTTTATTGATGAAATAGATGCGATAGCACCAAAAAGAGAAGAAGTAAAAGGAGAAGTAGAAAGAAGAGTAGTAGCACAACTACTCTCTATAATGGATGGACTGAAATCTCGTGGAAAAGTCGTTGTTATCGCAGCAACAAACGTACCAAATATTCTAGATCCAGCACTACGAAGACCAGGAAGATTTGACAGAGAACTAGTGATAGGAGTTCCTTCTAGAGACGGAAGAGATGCTGTACTAAAAATCCACACAAGAAACATGCCATTAGCAAAAAATGTTGACTTAAATGAAATAGCAGACATAACTTATGGATTTGTAGGGGCAGACCTAGCATCACTATGCAAAGAAGCAGCAATGGTAGTTTTGAGAAGAGTATTACCCGAGCTAAAGATGAATGCAGAAGAACCAATACCAAAAGATGTATTGGAGAAACTAAAAGTAACAAGAAAAGACTTTATGGATGCACTAAAATTTGTAAGGCCATCAGCATTGAGAGAAGTATTAATAGAAATTCCGAATGTCAAATGGGAAGACATCGGAGGAATGGATGAAGTAAAACAAGAACTAAAAGAAGTAGTAGATTGGCCGCTAAAACACCCAGACGCATTCCTAAGATTAGGAGTAAGACCACCAAGAGGAATACTCTTGTATGGAGCACCAGGAACAGGAAAAACATTAATGGCAAAAGCAGTAGCTACAGAATCTGGGGCTAATTTTATATCAGTTAAAGGTCCTGAAATACTTTCTAAATGGATTAATGAAACACCATTACTGGTAAAAAAGTTGTTCGAAAAAGCTAGACAAGTAAGTCCAACAATAATTTTTATTGATGAAATTGATTCAATAGCAATGAGAAGAGATATAGACCCTCATTCAAGAGGACTGAGTGCTGTTGAAGCCCTACTAACTGAGATGGATGGACTAGAAGAAATACAAGATGTAGTGATTATAGCAGCAACAAACAGACCAGACATGCTAGATACTGCCTTATTGAGACCAGGACGGTTTGACAGAATAATATTAACCCCTGTACCAGACAAGAAGACAAGAGAAAAGATATTCCAAATAAGACTAAAAGGAATGCCAGTAGAAGATGTGGACGTTAACGAATTGGCAGAGATGACAGACGGATATGTAGGAGCAGACATAGATGCAGTATGCAGAGAAGCAGCGATGCTAGCATTAAGAAAAGATATCAATGCAAAAAAAGTAACTATGGCAAACTTGCTGGAAGCAATGAAAAGAGCAGGACCATCAGTCACAAAAGACATAGAGAACACATACCAAGAACTAAAAGACCAATTCAGGCAAGCAAGAGGAAAAGAACTGATGAAAGACAAACCATCATACCTAGGATGAAACTAAACACAATAATCAAGTTCTTGAACAAAGAATTGAAAGTTTCAAAAATAAAAGACTCCTCAAAAAATGGATTGCAAGTAAAAGGAAAGAATGAAGTCACAAAGATTGCCTTCGGTGTTGATGCTTGCATGGAACTATTCGAGAAAGCAAAAACTAACAAATGCGACCTGGTGATAGTACACCACGGAATTCTATGGAAACCACAAAAAAGAGAAGAACTACTCAAAAAAAGAATAAGCTTCCTGAAGAAAAACAAGATAAGCCTTTACGCAGCACACCTACCACTAGATCTGCATGCAAAGTACGGAAATAATGCTGAACTATGCAGAATCCTTGGAGTGAAAAAAATAAAGAAGTTCGGCGCATACCACGGAGTGAGCATAGGAAACTCAGGAGAAATAAAAAAGCAAACAACACTAAGCTCACTTGTAAAAGAAATAAATACAAAATTAAAAACGAGTAGTATAGTGCTCAATTTCGGAAAACAAAAAATAAAAACATTAGGCATTGTCTCCGGAGGAGGAGCTTATGCAATAGAAGAAGCAGCGAAAAAGAAACTAGACTGCTTTCTGACAGGAGAGATAAAGCACAGCAATCATCATGTCACAAAAGAGCTGAAAATAAATGTAATCGCTGCAGGACATTACGCAACAGAAACTTTAGGAGTGAAAGCATTAGCTGGACTGCTAAAGCAAAAGTTTAAAATAAGCACAGAATTCATAGACGTACCAACGAGGTTGTGAAAAATGGCAAAAAAAGTAAACGCATCACACATACTAGTAAAAACGGAACAAGAAGCAAATGTTGTACTATATGAAGTAACGCACGGAAAGACATTCGAAGAAGTAGCACAACAAAAATCATTGTGCCCATCAAAAAAGAAAGGTGGTAGCCTAGGATGGTTCGCAAAAGGACAGATGGTAAAAGAATTTGAGAACGCAGCATTCTCGATGAAAAAAGGAGAAATAAGCAAACCAGTAAAGACACAGTTCGGATACCACCTAATCAAGGTCAATGATGTCGAATAAACCAAAAACCGGAGATAAAGTAAAAGTATTGAAGAAAGATGGCGAAGAAGTAGAAGGAATACTGATGCCAAGACCAGAAATATTAGAGAAAGGATTTACAATAATAAAATTAAACAACGGCTACAACATCGGAATAGAAGACGAGAAAATAAAAGAGATAAAATTGGTAGAAGAATACAAGCAAAAAACCAAAGAAAAAAAAGAGTTAAGCAATGACCCAAGACTGCCAACGATCTCAATCCTTTCTACAGGAGGAACAATCTCCTCAAAAGTAGATTACAGAACAGGAGGAACACATGCAGATTACGACGCTTCAGACTTTGTAGCGATGTGCCCAGAACTAGAAAGCATAGCAAACATCAAAGCAAAAAAAATAATGAGCGTGATGAGCGAAGACATGGCATCCTCTGAATGGTTACAGATAGCAAAAGAAGTAGCAAAAGAACTGCAATCAACTGATGGAGTTGTGCTGACAATGGGCACAGACACATTACACTTCCTGACAGCAGCACTATCCTTCTTACTGAAAGACCTGAACAAGCCAGTAGTTGTCACAGCAGCACAAAGAAGCATAGATAGAGGAAGCACAGACTCATTCATGAACCTGATATGCGCTGTGCGAGCAGCAGCAAAGCTTGATGTAGCAGAAGTCATGAGCTGCATGCACGGAACAAACAATGATGACTACTGCCTGCTGATAAGAGGAACAAAAGTAAGAAAGATGCACACTTCAAGAAGAGATGCATTCAGACCAATAAATGATGCTCCAATTGCAAAGGTATTTTTTGACGGAAAAATAGAGATGACAAATCCTGATTACAAGAAACGAACTGAGGGAAAAACAGGTGTGTACGAAAAGTTTGAAGAAAAAGTGGCGATAGTACAAGTGTATCCGGGAATGGAAGGAGAGGTGATAGATTTCTATACCAACAAAGGATACAAAGGAATAGTCATATCAGCAACAGCGTTAGGACATGTTCCCAAAAAAATCTATACAAACATAGAAAATGCAACAAAGAAAGGAATAACTATAATCATAGCAACACAGACACTTTATGGAAGAGTGCATCCTTTAGTTTACTCAGCGCTAAGGATGCTATCTATCAAGCTGAAATGCGTATTCGCAGAAGACATGATGCCAGAAGTAGCATACATCAAATTAGGATGGGTATTAGGACAGACAAAGGACAAAGAAAAAATAAAAGAACTAATGCAGACAAACATTGCTGGAGAGATAACACACAGAACACAACCGCAAACATTCCTAAACTAAAATGCAACCAATAAAAGATCTTTTGAACAAGATAAAGTGGGACGAGAACCTGAAAAAAGAAGAGTATGTAGTGAGTTATCTTGATTCTGTAGAGAAAAAACTTATACCACTAAAATTCTCTGATATATTAAGAGTGGAAGGAAGCTTTATGGTAATAGAAAAAGATTCGCAAGAAACATACATCCCGCTTCACAGGATAAAAGAAGTCAAGGAAAAAGAAAAATTAGTCTGGCAAAGAACGCCTAGTACTGACTAAAGTATAAACAACACCATCCAAAGTATTTATCCTGCTACGTTTTCCATCAACAAAATAATCATCCAATCCTTTAACAAACTTTTCATCAAAGTCCTGACCAGCTTGAGAAGCAAGAACAGTGCCAGACAAACGACCAAGATTCATGAAGAAAACTGCAGGATCCTTTATGTATTTATCATCAAAAATATAGAACGAAGCATGGGTCAAGAAAGAAGAATCTACAGGCTCATCAAAAAAAAGTGTTGGATCAAGAACATCCCTCTTGACAGGAACCAATTTTTTCTCCAAACCAAAAAACTCAGCGTTCTTCATAATAAGACCAAAACTACCATCAGAGCCATTATCAACAGCATAAATTTTTCCGATCTTCTTACAGTCAGAAAACTCTTTAGACAAATGAAGCAAAGCCAAAGGAACAACAGCATCACCAGAAAACAAGTCAACATAAACACCTTCATCCTTCACATTCTCTTCTAAAAAAGAAACCATGGCATTCCTAACACCTCTAAGTTCCATATTTTCATGTCTTAAACTTTCAGAGTAACCAAGAATGTCCATCCTATTATTCTCTATCCTACAATAAAACTCTTCCAGGCAAGATAAGTCAACCCCCATAAAAGCAGGTATAATGGCAAATTATATAAATTTAGGCATAATCATCCAACACTTATGGACTACGAAAAACTAGGATTCAAATGCGGAATAGAGATACACCAACAGCTAGAAACACACAAGCTATTCTGCGAATGCCCATCCATAGTCCATGACACAAACCCAAACATATACTTCGCAAGAAGGCTCAGAGCTGTAGCAGGAGAAACAGGAGAGATAGACAAAGCAGCAGCGCACGAGCAAGCAAAAGGAAAATACTACCTGTACGAAGCATGCTCAACTTCATCATGCCTGGTTGAGATGGATGAAGAACCACCACACCCAATAAATAAGGAAGCGCTAGAGATAGCACTCCAGATAGCGATGATGCTGAATGCAAAACCAGTTGATGAAGTACAAGTCATGAGAAAGACGGTAGTTGATGGAAGCAATGTGTCAGGATTCCAAAGAACAGCGCTCATAGCACAAGACGGCTATGTAGAAACAACAAAAGGAAAAGTAACAATACCCCTAATCTGTCTGGAAGAAGAAGCAGCAAAGAAAATAGAAGACACAAAAGAATATGTCAAATACAGATTAGACAGGCTAGGAGTACCACTAGTAGAGATAGCAACCGATGCATCTATCAAAGATCCAGAACACGCAAAAGAAGTAGCAGAAAAGATAGGGCTAGTATTAAGAAGCACAGGAAAAGTAAAGAGAGGGATAGGAACAATAAGGCAAGACGTCAACATCTCAATCAAAGGAGGAGCAAGAACAGAAATAAAAGGATTCCAAGAAATAAGAATAATGCCAAAAGTAATAGAGTATGAGATAAAAAGACAACAAGAACTGATACAGGCAGGACAAAAAATAAATGAAGAAGTCAGGAAAGCAGAGCCAGACGGAAAAACCATATTCCTAAGACCAATGCCTGGAGCAGCAAGGATGTATCCAGAAACAGATGTTGTACCACAAAAAATATTCACAACAAACCTAGAATTACCAGAACTGATAGGAGAAAGATCAGGAAGGTATGAAAAAGAGTGGGGGTTAGGAAAAGACTTAGCATTAAAGCTAGCAAAATCAAACCAAACACAATGGTTCGAGAACTTTGTCAAAAAATTCAAGAACATAAAACCAGCATTCATCGCAGAAACACTAATATCAACATCAAAAGAGATAAAAAGAAAATTCAGCGTAGACATAGAAAACCTGACAGAAAAAGAATACGAAGAAATATTCGCATATCTAGACAATGGAAAAATATCAAAAGAATCAGTAATGAACGTCCTGATAGATTACTCACAAGGAAAGTTTGACATAAAAAAATATGGGCTAATGAGCGATGAAGAGCTAGAAGAAGAGATAAAAAATATCATAAAAGAGAATTTGGGAACGCCAGAAAACGCAATAATGGGAAGAGTAATGGCAAAGCTACGAGGCAAAGCAGAAGGCAACAAGATAGCAGATATGGTCAAGAAACTAGCAAAATCACCAATTTAGCAAAGTTTAAATACTTCAAAACGCAATTTTAGTTCTAGGGTGGTCTTTAAGGCGGACCAAGTTGTAGAGCCTTATGGGGTGCAACTTGATAACAAACAACGCTTTTGAAGAACAGGTAAGAGAAATCAGGAAAAATATATCTGCACTTGAGTGGGATATACAACAAGTCAACAACTTAGACATAAAACAAGTCAAGCAGCAAAGACTAAGCCAATACAGAACTCAACTATCAAGCGTGATGAACCAAGCAGGAGCGCACAAATAAAGTGCGACAACCATTTGGGGTGAAAAGATGCCAAAAAAGAAAGAAGTGAAGGAAACAAAAGAAGTCAAGAAAGAAGAGAAAAAAGAAGAATTTAATGCAGAAGAATTCGAAAGAGAAATGGAAAAATACGAGACAGAAGAAGACAACGAAAATGATTTTGACTAAAAATTATTTTTTTCATTAATTTATAATTCTAAATTTTTCAAAACATTTAAAAACACCACCACCAATTTAAATACCATGGACAAGACGCAAAAGGAAAAGTCACCAACATCTGCATGGTATAAAGGATTAAGCGAGAAAGACAAACAAGAAGCAAAACAATTATCACAGATAAGCATGTGGATGGACAGCTATGATGACATATTCTCAGACTTTGACCCAAGACCAAGTTCGCAAAGAAGCATATCAGATGATTTCCTAATAGAATCAAGAAGAGCAGCAAAAGACAAAGTCACAGGAACATTTGAACTAAAACTATTGATTCCAGACAACAAACGAGACAAGCATGAAGAAAAAATAATCAAGAAAAGACTAAAAAGACACTTCAGAAAACGAGCATACCTAGCAAAGAAAGAAATAAGCAAAACAAGAAAAGAAGGAATAAAATTCATATTATTTGGCGTAACACTCATGTTCATAGCATCACTCCTGCTGTTCATTGAAGAAGAAAAAAACCTACTCTTATCATTCATGATAGTGCTAGTAGAACCAGCAGGATGGTTCATGTTTTGGGAAGGACTGAACTCAGTAATATTCAAGCCAAGAATCCATGAGACAGACCTAGAATTTGCAGAAAAAATGGCAAAATGCGAAATAGACTTCATGTCATACTAAACTTCTAGAAAAAATCAGTTAATCATGAACTTGTTTATGTCAGCAGAACAATAAGGACAACGAGCAGGCATCTGCCTAGAAATACTATACTTAAACTCATAACCACAATGCTTACACTTATACATCACATGATCATCATCAATCTTAGCAGCAGTAACAGTAGAACGCATCTTACTAGCATAATCCTTAGCCAAGACCTCATCTTCCCTATCCCAACCAGCAGGCTTAGGCTTCACAGGCTCTTTAGGAGCTTCCTCCTTCTTTTTAGCCAACATCTGAGAAGCAACACCCTTCTTCCTATCCTTAATACAAGCCTGACAAACAAGCATGCCATAAATAGGATCAAGAACGAACTCAGCAGAATTAGCCATCCTACCACAATGCCTGCACTTAACCTGAATACCTTTATCCATACCAAAAAAGATTACGCATTAGTATAAATATTTTTCTAAACCCTTTATTAACACAACTTTAATACAACTACCAAACTTTTAAATACTAGTTTTCCAACTTTTAAAGCAAAAAGAGGGAATATATTGGACGAGCACAAGATAAGCATAGAAGAACTATACAAAAGAACTGATTCTTCAGAACACGGACTAACAAGCAAAGAAGCAGATGAACGCCTCTATAAAAACGGGCTCAATGTCCTAGAAACAAAAAAGAAAGGATACATACTGCTAAAATTCCTAAAACAATTCACAGACTTCTTCACATCAATACTACTAATAGGATCAATACTAACATTTGTAGCAGACAAAATCTCTCCAGGAGAAGGCTACAACTACATAGCATGGGCATTGTTTACAGTAGTATGGCTAAATGCTATATTCACATTCATACAAGAAAGACAGTCAGAGAAGATAATGGAATCATTCAAGAAAATGCTGCCAGAAGAAGTAGATGTTTTGCGAGACGGAAAAAGACAAAGAATAGATGCCAGTTATCTAATACCTGGAGATGTAATATTCCTCCAAGAAGGAGAAAAGATACCTGCAGATGCAAGGCTGATAAGCCATAATGCGATGAGAGTAGACCATTCCTCACTAACAGGAGAGTCAGAACCACAACTAAGAAAGCTAAGCTGCACGCACGACAACATACTAGAATCAAGAAACATGCTATTCTCAGGAACACTAGTGCAAAGCGGAGATGGAAAAGCAATAGTGTATGCAACAGCAATGAACACTCAAATAGGAAAGATAGCAGACCTGACAAGACAAACAAAATCTGTGGAAACTCCATTACACAAAGAAATAAAAAACTTCAGCAGGATCATCACAATACTCTCATTATCATTTGGTTTTTTCTTTTTCATAATAAGCTATATGCTCGGAAATCCTTTGATTGGAAGCTTCATATTTGCAATAGGGGTCATAGTAGCAAATGTTCCAGAAGGACTAATGCCACTAGTAACACTTTCATTGAGCATAGCAGCGAAGAAAATGGCAAAGAAAAACGCCTTAATAAAAAATCTGGAATCAGTGGAAACACTAGGATCAACAACTGTTATATGCACAGATAAAACAGGAACATTGACAGAAAACAGGATGGGAGTCAACACTTTGATAATAAATCTTGAAGAGAAAAACGTTGATGAAAAAGGAATAGAGAAACTAAAAGACTTCAACATCTTATTGAAAACAATGGTGTTATGCAACAACTCAAGATACGACACAAAAAAACAAAAATATCTAGGAGATCCAACAGACATCTCGTTAGTGGGATTTGCAGGACAATATCTAAACACGCAAAAACTTGTAGACAAAGAACAAAGAATAGCAGAATCGCCATTTGACTCAAGAAAAAGAAGAATGATAACAATAAATAAGCAAGGCAACAAAAAAATAGCATACATAAAAGGAGCGCCAGAAGTAGTAATCCAAGAATGTGACAGAGTGTTAATCAACGGAAAAATCAGGAAGATAACAACAAAAGACAGGAAAATTATCGATACTTATCAAATAAGGCTAGCGTCAAGAGGAGAAAGAGTGATGGGATTTGCCTTCAAGAAAACAAAATCAGATAGAGCAAAAGAAAAAGACTTCATCTTCATAGGATTAGCAGGACTTTTTGACCCACCAAGAAAAGAAGTACCAGAAGCAATAAAGAAATGCAAAACAGCAGGGATAAGAGTAATAATGGTCACAGGAGACTATGGCTTAACAGCAGAAGCAGTAGCAAGAAAAGTTGGACTTGTAGAAGAAAACGCCACAATAATAACAGGAGAACAACTAGACAAGATGAACGATAAAAAACTAAAAACTTTCTTGAAAAGAGATGATATAATATTCGCAAGAACAAATCCAATACAAAAACTTAGAATAGTGAAAGTTCTGCAATCAATGGGGGAGATAGTGACAGTAACAGGCGATGGAGTGAATGATGCGCCAGCACTGAAAAACGCAGACATGGGAGTAGCAATGGGAATCTCGGGAACAGAAGTAGCTAGAGAAGCAAGCGAGATGGTGCTGATGGACGACAATTTTGCGACCATTGTTAACGCAGTAGAAGAAGGAAGGACGGTGTTCGCGAACATAAAAAAATTCATCTGTTATGTACTAACAAGCAATGTGCCAGAATTATACCCTTTCATAACATATGCTTTGCTAAAAATACCATTACCTCTGACTGTCATTTTGATGTTATCAATCGATTTAGGAACTGACCTATTACCTGCAATAGGATTAGGCACAGAAAAATCAGAAAGCGATATCATGAACAAAAAACCAAGATCAAAAGATGAAAAACTACTCACAAAACCACTACTGATAATGGCATATGTAATTATGGGAACAATACAAGCAGCAGCAGGATTCGCCTCATACTTCTTTGTCTTACACCAAGGAGGATGGGTGTGGGGACAACAACTAGCAATAACAGACCCGCTTTATATGAAAGCAATAACAGCATTCTTCGCAAGCATAGTCATATGCCAAGTAGCAAACGTACTAATATGCAGGACAAGAACAAGATCAGTATTTGAAGCAGGACTGTTCAAGAACAAAGTAGTATTATTAGGAATAACAGCAGAACTATTCATACTAGCAAACATCATCTACAACCCTTACGTAAACCAATTCTTCGGAACACACCCATTGTCACTCATAGAACTGTCAATAGCAGTACCATTCGCGTTACTAATATTCTTCGGAGATGAACTGATAAAATTATTAGCGCGAAAAGGAAATGTATTTGTTCAGAAATACTTGAGCTGGTAAGTTAAGAACGCTTAGCAAACCTGTGCTTGAAAAATCCTATAAATACAGGAATAAAAGAAGACAAGATAAGAATCATAATCACAACAGTAAAATTCTCCTTAATCAACGGAATATTACCAAAGAAAAAACCACCAAACAAAAACAAAGAAACCCAAGCAAGACAACCAACAACGTTGTAGAAAGAAAATCTAAAATAATTCATGCTACCAACACCAGCCAAGAAAGGAGCAAAAGTCCTAATTATTGGAATAAACCTTGCAAGAATAAGGGTCTTACCACCATGCTTATCAAAAAACTCACGAGTCTTATCAATATATTCCTTCTTAATCCAACCAATATTCTTCTTATAAACAATACCAGGACCAAGAGTCTTACCAATCCAATAATTCACAGTATTGCCCAGAATAGCAGCAACACTCATCACACAAAACAACAAAAAAACATCCATAGAACCAGCAGCAGCCAAAGCACCAGCAGCAAAAATCATAGAATCCCCCGGAAGAATAGGAGTAATGACCAAACCAGTCTCACAGAAAAGAATTATGAAAAGCAATAAATAAACCCAAACACCATAAGTATCAGTAAACCAGATAAGATGCTGATCAAAATTAAACAGGAAACTTATAATAGTCACAAAATCCATGATAGAATAAACCCATAATACTCTCCTTTATATTGCTTACTGTTAAATAAAATAGAAAGCAGTAACAATAATCAAGTAAACACTCATCAGCTGAGCACCCTCAAGCCAGTTACACCTGCCGTCTGATGAAAGATAGTTAACAATCATAACAGCAAAAACCACAGAAATAATCTCAAACATCGAGAACACTAATGAGAAACCATAACCCATAAAATGACTGATAAGCATCAAAATAGGAACAACAAACAAAGCAATCTGGATAGCACTACTCAAACCAATCTCCAAAGCAACATCAAGCTTGTTCTCCAAAGAAAAATGAATAGCATTAGCCTTTTCTGCAATATTAGTTATTATAGCAATAACAACAACTCCAATAAAAGTCTGAGTAAAACCCAAAGAACCAGCAGCAACCTCAACATACTTAACAACCAGATTACACTCAAACGCAACAAAAACAGTGCTAACAAGCAAGATAAGAACTGCCATCTTTCTAGAAATCAAAGAATTCTCCTTAGCAGCCTTAATCTCATCACTAGCATCAAACAAGTGCTTATGAGTAAACAAAGCAAAAACCAAGCCAGCACAATAGATTATCGCCAAAACAACAGCAACACTATCACTCAACAACTGAACAGTACCAAAATCAGGCTTAACAGTCAAAGCATAAACAGTAGGAATAGCCAAACCAACAACAGCAATAATCAACATTGTTGAAGAAACACCAACAGAATCCTTGTTAAACTTCTGCTCCTTATACTTAAAGCCACCAACAAACACACTCAAACCAATCAACAACAAGATATTACCAATAATACTACCAATAATAGAAGCCTTGACCAACTGAATCAAACCCTGGCTTAAAGCCATTATTGCAATCATCAACTCAATAATATTACCAAAAGTAGCATTAACCAAACCACCCATCATAGGATTAGACTTCAAAACCAGCTCCTTAGTAGCGAAACCAATAACCCTAGCAAGAGGAACAATAGAGATAATAGCAGTAATAAACGTCAAAACAGGGTTTTTCAACACAAAAGCACACACAAAACTAATAGGAACAAACACCAAAAGCCAGATAAAAACCGTTTCAACCCTAAGATTCATAACCAAACCACTAAACAAGGCAGTTTAAAAACTTTATCCCAAAATAAAGTAAACTATATAAATAAGTAACAAAGCATGTATGGTATAAATAAACTTAAAGATGGTGGTGCACATGGCCAAAAAAGATAAAAAAGCAAAAAAGATAAGCGCAAAAAAAGAAAAATATCTCAAATTCAGAAAAGACAAGCCTGCAACGATGGACGTATCAATGCCAGAATTGTCAGAAGAACAGATGAGACAAAAAAGAGAAGATGAATCACTAATAGAAAGATTCCTAAAATTCAACAAGAAAAGACCAGAAAAAGAAATAAAAAACATGAAGGACAGGAAGTGAGAATATGGCAGTCTTATGCGACAAATGCAAAAAAGAAATGAAAAAAACACAAACGATAAACGCAAGCAACAGCAAGTACGAATACTACCTATGCTCTAACTGCGGAAAAGAAAAACAAATCTGTACAGGAGTCATGAAAAAATAAACTTTTATTTTTTTTAAACTAATTCTTAAAACTTTAATCTCAAATAAACAATAACCAAAGCAAAGAATAGAATGAACAATGAATAAAAGAAAAACTTCAACTTAAAGATCCAAAAGAAATTACCAAACTTCCTCTTCACCACACAATAAAAAAAGAAAAGCACAAAACAAGCCAACAAAACCAGAATCCAAACATCAATCATCCCAAAACCTCAGACAATGAACTCTTTAAGTTTTCAAACATCTTATCACAATAACCATGACCACAACCCTCAACTATAAAAAACCTTTTAGGCTCTCCTGCTAAAGAGAAAGTAACATTTGCATCATCAACACTAACCATAGAATCATTAGAGCCATGAAACATCATAACCGGCCTTGGACTAATCATGTTGATATAATGATCAGGATCAACAGAAAGCATGTAACCATTATAAGGAACAGAAGGGTTGTCTTGGAAATGAAAACCAGCACTGCTAATCGTAATAACACCCTTAATCCTATCATCTAAGGCTGCAGCAATAATAGCATACCTACCACCCATGCTCTCACCAACCAGCATGATATTATCTGTTTGAACACCTTTAATCTTCTTCAACAAATCATAACTCCTTAAAATGTCAAAAACAGACAAATGCTGAACAGGCTCACTGCCTTTTGAGAAGACCTGAAAGTCCTGCTCAAAATTTAGGTAATAACCACCAGTCTCACCAACACCACGTTGATCTATCGTTAAAACAGCATAACCTAAATCTGCAATCTTAGACGCAACAGACAACTCAGAATCTTTACCAACACCACCACCAGGCAATAAGACAACACCAGGAAAACTCTTCTTATTATTTGGAACCAATAACAAACCATAGATTTTAGTTGGATAAGTCAAAAAATTCTTACTATCAAAAACTACTTTGTACAAATCAAAAGAGTTGTTGTGAGAAACAAAAGAAAGATTGTAGTTGAAAAAACCCCTAAACTTCGAATAACCAAAAGAATCAGTCTTGAAAAAATAAGGATCCTTATGCAGGAAGATAAAGATTGCACAGATCAACAAAGCAACTAATACAATAATCCCGAACCATTTAAGAACACTCTTTTTTACCCTCATAACTTATTAAATATGAATTCAGTAAAAGAATTAAACTTCTCCTTCTCAACCAAAAATATCAGGATTGATGAAACAACAACACTAGCCAACACACCACCAATAACAATGTTCGTGAAACCAATACCGCCCTTAACTATTGAAAGTAAAACAATCGCAGTAAGGCCCTTAGCACACATGGCTTCCAAAAAATACAACTCCTTCTTCTTCAACTCCTTATTATAGATAAAACCACTGATTGAAGCCCTAACAATGTAAGCAACCACAAAAAATAGCAGACCAATCAACAAATAACCCCAATTATTGAAATCAACAAGAATGCCCAAATAAACAAATAAGAAAGTCTTAATCAGGAAACTCAACTCCTTAAAAAAACTCTTAGAAGGAGAACTCAAAACAGCAATCTTTGCCTGCTGCTCTTTTGAAAGAAGCCTACTCCACGAAGAAGCATTACTAATAATAATAGAGAAAGCAAAAACAGCAACAACACCATTAGACTTGATGTATTCTGAAAAAGCATATAGCATACTAAGCACAGCCATAGTAGCAATAGGAGCACTAGTATAATCACCAACAGCTCTTAGCACAAAAACCCAAAGAAAACCAACCAAGGCGCCAACAGCAACACTCAAAAAAAGATAACTAGAAACACCACTAAAAAAACCATTCAAACCAACACTAGAGAAATTTATTAACGACAAAACACCAACAATTACTAAACAATCTAAAATAGCACTCTCAGCATGAATCTGAGCCTCAGCCTTCTCACTTACTTTCAATGTTTCCAGCAAACTATGAATGATAGAACCATCAAGCAAACTAAAAATAGCACCCAAAGACAAAGATAAAACCCAACTAAAACCAAAAAGATGAGCAACAACACCAACCAGACCAGTGATTACAACAAAATTAGAAATAGCACTAAAAAACGCAAATTTTAAAGTAGAAAAAATAGCTTTTAATCTGATTGGTAGTGCACCATAAAAAATCACGTAAATCAAACTAAACGTAATAAGGAACGATAACTCATTACTGCCCTGCTTGATAACATCAGTAAAATGAAAAAAACTTAAGAAAACACCAAAACTAATCAACAATAAAGCATCAGGAATCCTAAATCTTTTAAAAACAAACTGAGAAACCAAACCATAAACAATAACAAAACCAACAGCAAATAAACCCATAACTTCACTCATGAATGCCGTAAAAAATAAATCAGAATATAAAACTTACTTTTTAGAACGCCTAACACACTTAGAAGCCTGCGCAACAGCGTCCTCCAAAGTAACACTCTTACCACCAAAACTAGGAGAATTAACAACACCATCAGGCTTGTTAAGCAAATAAACACCAACAACATCACTAGAAGCCCTATAATCATACCTACCACTACCCAAATCAATCGGAGGACCAAACCTCAAAATAAAAGGCATAAAAGCAATCTGAGTATTAAAAGAATCATAACTATCCAAACCAACAGCCTGATTCAACAAAAACAAATAATCCCTGTCATCCTTCATAGAAAAAGGTGAAGACAACAAGACACTTATAAAATTAACTTAAAAAATGGTTATATAGAAATCTGACAGAATAAGCAGAAGGTTTAAGAGGATTATACTTTGGAGAATCTATCTATGTCTTCTATTTCTCCTCCAAGGGCGTCTTGGACGCATTGGTGGATTTCTAGTTGGTTCATCTTTGTGGCTAAAGTGTACTGAAGCACCCACAATAGTTAAGCAAAACGCAGTGAACAATAATTGTAAGAGAAGGTCTGTAACTTTTAGCACTTCATAAATTATTTGTACAACAAATAGTGTAAATAAATTTACAAAGAACCATAATGACCTATTTTTCCAATCAAATTTGGTGTGGAGTATAATATAACGATATGCTGTTGATAGAAGTGTAACAAAAAATGAAAAGATGATAACATTAACGAATTTATTGAATCCTATGGGTAGAATAAAATATCCTATTAAGAATAAGGATAATGTATGTAATAACAACCATTTTAATCTATTTGGTGTAGCTACCTTTTTGAAACCACTAATCATAACTGCGCAGATAAAAAAAACAATAGCAATAGTTATCAACCAAAAGAATGTTGAGGAAGCCAAGAAATGTTGAAGCTGTTGGCCCAATCCTTGATAATTTGTTGAATAAGAGCTTAAATCAACCATTAGCTTATCTTAAATAATCGTATATTTAAAACTTTCTTAGAAATATTGAATGGGGCTGCTGAGATTTGAACTCAGATCACTCGCTCCCTAAGCGAGAAGGATAAACCAAGTTACCCCACAGCCCCAAAAAATAGGGATATAGGGGGTAATGATTCCTTTTTTAACTTTTCTCATCAATCACCAAAATGTTTATAAAGCAGCGTTTTACCCCCAAAAGCATAGATTATACTCAATAAAAAACAGTTATTTGGAGGAGTTATTTATGGCAGAGAAAAAGTATGTGTATTCTTTTGAAGAAGGAAAAGGAATAGGGAAAGAGATACTAGGAGGAAAAGGATCTAACATGGCAGACATGGTAGCGCTAGGCCTGCCAATACCACCAGGATTCACGATATCAACAGAAGCTTGCGATGAATACTACAAAAATAATAAGAAATACCCAAAAGAGATACTTGACCAAATCCAGAAAAAACTAGAAGAGCTAGAGAAAAAAATAGGCAAGAGACTAGGAGACCCAGCAGACCCACTACTAGTATCAGTAAGGTCAGGAGCAGCAAGCTCAATGCCAGGAATGATGGACACAATCCTAAACTTGGGACTAAATGACATATCAGTAGAAGGAATAGCAAAAAAAACAAACAACGAAAGATTCGCAAGAGACTCATACAGAAGATTCATACAAATGTTCGGAGACGTAGTGATGGGAGCAGAACACCACAACTTTGAAGAAATACTAGACAAGAAAAAACAAACAAAAGGAGTGGAGTATGACACAAAACTAGACGCTAAAGACCTGAAAGAAGTCGCAGAAGAATACAAGAAAATGATAAAGAAAACAACAGGAAAAGACTTCCCACAAAACCCAAGAGAACAACTAAGCATGGCAATAGACGCAGTATTCGGCTCATGGAACAATGACAGAGCAATACTATACAGAAAATTAAATGATATCAAAGGATTACTAGGAACAGCAGTCAACGTACAATCAATGGTATTCGGAAACATGGGAGACACATCAGGAACAGGAGTCTGCTTCACAAGAGATCCAGCAACAGGAGAAAACAAGTTCTACGGAGAATACTTGATGAATGCACAAGGAGAGGATGTAGTAGCAGGAATAAGAACACCAAAAAAATTGGAAACTTTAGAACAACAAAATAAACAAATCTACAAAGAATTGTGCGACGTAAGAGCAACACTAGAAAAACATTACAAAGACATGCAAGATATGGAATTCACAATACAAGAAGGAAAATTATACATGCTGCAGACAAGAAACGGAAAAAGAACAGCAGCAGCAGCAGTCAAGACAGCAGTAGACATGGTAGGTGAAGGATTAATAGACAAAAAAACAGCAATACTAAGAGTAGAACCAAAAGCACTAGACCAACTTTTGCACAAACAATTAGATCCTTTGGCAAAACAAAAACACAAACCAGTAGCAAAAGGTTTACCAGCATCACCAGGAGCAGCAGTAGGACAAGCAGTGTTTGAAGCAGAAAAAGCACACGAGTGGGCAGAAGAAGGCAAAAAAGTAGTACTAGTCAGAACAGAAACATCACCAGAAGACCTAATCGGAATGAATGCAGCACAAGGAATCCTAACAGCAAGAGGAGGAATGACATCACACGCAGCAGTTGTAGCAAGAGGAATGGGAAAATGCTGTGTAGCAGGATGCGGAGACATAAGAGTAAATGAAAAAGAAGGATACTTTGAAGCAAAAGGACAAAAAATCAAAGAAGGAGATTATATCACACTAGACGGAGCAATGGGAGAAGTATTTGTAGGACAAATACCAACCATGGATCCAGAACTCTCAGGAGACTTTGGAACACTAATGAAATGGGCAGACGAGTTCAGAACACTAAAAGTCAGAGCAAACGCAGACATACCAAGAGACGCAAAAGTAGCAATCAAGTTCGGAGCAGAAGGAATCGGCTTATGCAGGACAGAACACATGTTCTTCGAAGGAGATAGGATCAAAGCAATGAGAGAAATGATCTTGGCAGACAATTTAGAAGGCAGAAAGAAAGCACTAAGTAAACTATTGCCATACCAAAAGTCAGACTTCAAAGGCTTGTTTGAGACAATGAAAGGATTACCAGTCACTGTAAGACTACTAGACCCACCATTGCACGAGTTCTTACCAAAAGAAGAAGAAGATATAAAAGCAATATCAAAAGAGATGGGAGTAACAGTAGAAAAGATAAAACAAAAAATAACACAACTACACGAACAAAACCCAATGCTAGGACACAGAGGATGCAGACTAGGAATAACATATCCTGAGATAACAGAGATGCAAACAAGAGCAATCATTGAAGCAGCACTAGAAACAAAAGACGCAAATATAGTGCCAGAAATAATGATACCTCTAGTAGGAAACGTGACAGAATTCAAACACCAAAAAAATATTGTGGTGAAAACAGCAGACGAAATACTGGCAAAAGCAAACTCAAAAATGAAATACAAAGTAGGAACGATGATAGAAGTACCAAGAGGAGCGTTGACAGCAGATGAGATAGCAAAAGAAGCAGAATTCTTCTCATTCGGAACAAACGACCTAACACAGATGACTTTGGGATTCTCAAGAGATGATGTAGGATCATTCGTGCCAGAATACATAAAACTAAACATCATAGAAAAAGACCCATTCCAAACACTAGATCAAACTGGAGTAGGACAACTAATAAAAATAGCAGTAGAAAAAGGCAGAAGCGTCAGGAAAGACTTGAAACTAGGAATCTGCGGAGAACACGGCGGAGATCCAGCATCAATAATATTCTGCCACAACGCAGGACTAAACTACGTAAGCTGCTCACCATTCAGAGTACCAATAGCAAGACTAGCAGCAGCACACGCAGCACTAAAACAGAAGTAAAAAACTTCTTTTTTATTTTTTTTAATTAATATTTATGGGGGATAAAATGGATTCACAAACAGTTGCGATAGGAGGACTAGCAGCAATAGTAGCAGCACTAAGCATAAAACCAATAGCAAACGCAGTCTCAAAAAGCTTTGCAAACTACATGCACCAAGTGCAAGAAGCATACAAAGGATATGGGATAGCAGCACAGATAACAACACCATCATCTTTGGAAATAAAAAGTTACACTCCAACAACACCAACAATTAATAATTATTATAAGAGAACAAAACAAACATTGAGAATACCATGAGCGAACTAGTACAAATAGTAAACCAAGCACAAGAATTCTACAACACACATTCAGAAGAGATAAAACTAGTAGGGCTAACAATGGTGTTAGCAACAATACCTGCATATGAAGCAGCAAAAGCAGTAATCAAGAAAGTAGACAATTGGCTAGATAAGATAGACCAAGAAATGACAGAAGAGCAAAAAAAAGCAATGATGGAACAAATCCACCCATACGACATATCAAATCCTTACCAAAGGCTATTCTAAAAAAATAATAAAAACAAAAAATAATTCTTACTTAACTGCAACATCAACAGTTACAGTCTCACCCATAGGAATAGGTGTAGGATAGTTGTTGTAATCCTGCACAGGCAGTTTAACAGTGTTAAGCTCTTCCAAGTCATTACTCAAATCATTAATCTTAATGAACTTGTTAGATATGGTGTACAAGTTATTATCCAAATACAAACTTCTCATAACACTAGTATCATCATACCAATTGAAGTAATCCCTTTTGCCAGAAGAATGCTCAACTTTGCCTAATTCCTTAAAGCCATTCTCATCCAAATGGAACACATAAGCACCATTCCAGACACTATAACTGTAAGTGTAAGGATTAGGCCTGTCCCTATTAGTAATCTCTGAAACAGGCAACACCAACAAATTCTTTTCTTTGCTGAACAAAAAAGCCTTGTGGTCATGCAAAGCAGGACTATCACTGCCAGAATCACCGATCTCAATCTTGCTAACTTCAACAGGATTGCTAACATCAGTCACGTCAAACAAAGCAATCTTTATCCCCTTAGTTATGACCCCGCCCCAATCACTCTCACCAGTCTCCTTACCAATACCAATGATATGATTCTCATCATAAGGATGCAAGTAATCACTGAAACCAGGAATCTTCAACTTACCCAAAACCTTAGGATTTGAAGCATCACTCAAGTCAATCACAAAAAAAGGATCAACCTGCTGGAAAGTCACCAGATACAATCTGTCACCCAAGAATCTAGCAGCAAAGATCTGCTCATCTTTAGCCAAGTCAGTCAATTCACCAACCTTTTTCAAGTTTTCATCCAAGACATAAACACTATTGTACTGAACCCTTTCCTTAGCCCAAACATCTACAGTAGTTGCTAATCTCAAATTACCATCATACTCATCCAAAGAAAACTGGTTAAGCAAACTACCATACACTTCTCCCTTAGCTTTGTACTCAATCTTTCCATTGTCAATAGCAATCTTCTGGATAACAGTCTTCCTCTGCTCCATGCTCTTCTTCAAATCATACTCTTGAACAGCATCACTAATCTTCTCAAGCATAGGCTCTGACTGCTTCATCAAATCCTCATCACTGTAAACCTTGTTGAAGAAATCAGACAACACAACAGAGATCTGTTTCCATTCCTCATCATCCTTCAAACCCTTCTGAGTAATCGCTTCAATATCATTCTTCAACTGACCATCCAAAGCAGGAAGAATAACATCATAAAACCTATCCTTATCATAATTATCCCTCTGATAATACCAAGGACCCCACCAATACTGCTGCTTCTGATAAGCGATGTAAATGTTTTTCTCAGAAACCATCAAAGTATTAGAGTAACCAAGCATGAAACTCTTACTCTCAACAACATCATCACTTGAAAGACTTAATGAAGTAATAGTGTTGAACTGATAGTTCTCATCAGGATTGTCAAAATAATAAATGCTAGGCCTAACAATTGAACCAGAAGCTTCCTTAACCATAGGCTCGTTAATGTAAACACCACCATAATTCACACTATCCTGTGTAACAATGTAAACAATATCACCAATCATCCTAGACTGGAAATAACCACCAGTAATTGAGAAATCTTTCAATAACTTAGGCTCGGACCTATCACTGATATCATAAACATAAGCCTTCAACATAGACCTATAACTCTCGATAGGACTGATATCATACTTCTCAAAATAAAAACTCTTCTCACTAGAATCAACAAACAAAATTAGTTTATCACCATTTACAAATATCTCTCTAGCATTATCCCAATAACTATTCTTGTTCTTCTGGACTTCTGTAGTAGAAACAATCTTAGCGTTTTCTGCATCATAAGCATCAACAATCAATAATTTATTATTTGAGATTATGTAAATATATTGGCCATCATTCTTCACAAAATCAGCCTCATCAACACCCTCAACCTGAACATTAGTCTCAGAATAATCAGAAGCAGAACCACCACTTGGAAGAGCAGGAGCACTTGAAGTGAAACTGGTATCAGCAACAGCAGACTCCATCATCACACCACCCTTAGCCATGCCAGAAGTTGATCTGTAAGATGGAGCAGCATTAGAACCAACATTCTGCGCCAAGAAAACCTTCAACTCATCAACATTATTGAACTTCTTCAAATCCTGAGTAGTAGAAACATTACTCGCAGCCAAATCAAGACTATTACCAACATCAACATTCTGCTGCTGCGGCAAATTCTGAACACAACCAGCAAACAACAAAACCATCAAACAAACAATTGAAAACATTAACTTCCTCATTTTAAACTCCTCCATGCCTAAATAAGCACAACACTAGTAAGCGAAGTATATATAAATATATAAAAGTAAGGTTTTAACCAAGTTGAAGTCAACAAAGGCTAAAACTGGTTTATAAGGTCTAAAAGCGATGAATTCGTTAAAACATAGTACACATTCCTAACTAAAAAATTAAAGGAACAAAACTAAGTAAGGCAGTAGCAAAGTTAGCGATAAACGAACACAAAACAGCTTTTCCCAAAGACAATTTCTTTTTCAAAAGCCAATAAATTAAAAAACTTTCAACAAACCAAACACAAAATTCTAAAACAAAAAAGTAAAGTAACCAATTATTGCTAGCAAAGGTCATGATAAAATTAGCAAGAGGATTAGTTAAAAAATTCACAACAAAACTCAAAGCTAAAATATTGCCAAACACAAATTCCTTCCTCAAACATAAAAACAAGATACCAAACTCAATAAAAAAAGTAGTAAAAAAAGCAATCAAGTAAAGCATAATATTTTTATGAATTGGCATTGGTGTAACATGATGATTCCACTCTTGATATGACCAATCCATCTTTAGTTCATTATCAGATATTGATTTTACTAAAAAATGTTTTTGACGATCACGCACAGGATCAGAATCAGGTAACGTACTGGTTGTCATAATCCCCTCTTCATATCTAAAAACATTTTTATCTTCATCAAAATCAATGTTTTCTATTCCTTTCAATAATAGATAAGATTTTTTAACAGCATAAATATGGACTCTATTAAATTTATAACCTGCATTAATACATTCACCCTCTTTTATAACAAAATGTTTCTCTTTATCTGCCAAAGGACCTTTTATCTGCGCTACAAAACCATACTTAGGAAACTGTCCCATATTGTCTATACTAACACATTCACTAACGTAATGCTCTCCCTCAACTATTATGTCAGCATTAACATTGACAGACAAAACTAAAATAATTATCAAACAAAAAATCGTAGTTTTCATTTTCCTTTCTCCTTCTCATCCTTTGTTTTTCCCATCTGTAATGTGTAAGGTGAACTGCATATAAATACCCAAAAGTAGGCTTTAAACAGAGTTGAAGTCAACAAAGGCTAAAATGGGTCTAGAAGATCTAAAAGCAATGAATTCGTTAAAATGTAATATTTACTTCTTTCTAAAAAGATAAGAAAATAGCAAGTACAAAACAAGAGCAGAAACAGCACCAATCAAAAACCACAAAGCAGAACTCTGCCAAAAAGAAGGCTCTTTAACAACCTCAACAACCTGAGAAGTGAAAGACTGATTAACACCCTCAACCACAATCTCATTAGCAGTATCATAACTAACAGACTCAACAGCACCCTTAGCAAGCAAAGGAACAGACTCAACCATACTTTCACCAGCATTAGTAGCCAAAGGAGTAGCAGCCATCAAAGGCTGAGCAGCACTCTCACCAACACTTGTCGGCAAAAACTTCTGAAACCATTGAAGAATCGCAGCAGCACCAAGACAGACAGCACCAACAGGAAGAATACTTCTGAGCTTCTCCTTCAAACCAAAAGTTGACTTAGGAGCGATTATGATAAATTTGTTAGCAAGATTATAATGTAAAACCTCTTTTCCTTTTTCAGAATAATGAAACTCTTCAGCCTCAACAAGATTACCCTTAACCAAAGCTTGCAAATTATAATGAACAGTAGAAATCGGAATTGCTAAACTATTTGATATATCTGTCTCTGTAGCATTTTCTTTATCAGACAAATAATCAAGAATTTTCCTACAACTATCATTACTCACAATCTGAGCAAGATGCTTAGCTTGATCTTCCTGCAAATTTACAAGCAAAAAACTTTCCTTTTTTCTAGGCATAGAACCCATTAAAGATGAGCTTTTATAAATAGCTTTTGATAAGTTCAAACCAAATAGAAATCATCGAACAACCTTCCACTCTTTAAAAGGAGCCTTACCAGTAAAGATGTTATACAAACCCTCAAACAACCAAGTAACCAAAACTCTAGGATAGCCAAGCTTTCTATATCGACGAGCAGACTCGAAAACAACTAAAGAATAAACAAACTTGACCTTGCCAAAATTTCTTAAACGATAAAACAAATCAAAATCCTCACTAGAAGTAAGCTTCTCATCATAACCACCAACTTTTTTGAAAGCAGAAGCTCTGACAACTTGGAATTCACCTCTTGCTCCACCAATATGCAAAAGATTTGTAATATGATTGTAAAAGTTGAAGAAGTGATGAATACTATCAACAAACTTTTTCTCCTTAGGATTGATCAACACATTACCAGTCAAAGCAACAAGCTTTTCATCACCAAACTCAGCAATAACTTTACTGAAAAACTTTTCCAAATCCTTAACCCTACAATCAGCAT
>Ga0315297_10000022_pt1 | contig 71985 bp, 95 predicted proteins | sample YL17G15_0_MG_FD_203628 | JGI IMG/M metagenome (GOLD analysis project Ga0315297, IMG submission 203628) | Sediment microbial communities from Yellowstone Lake, YNP, Wyoming, USA - YL17G15_0 | ecosystem: Environmental > Aquatic > Freshwater > Lake > Sediment | place: USA: Wyoming | collected...
GCTAGGAATAAGACCAGAAGAAGTAGCAGACCTATACCAACTAGCAGATTACACATTTGTAGAAACAAAAGACCAGAAAAACACAAACCAAGGAAGCCCAATCTACAGACACAAAAAAACACCATTAGAACAACCAACAAAAGTACACGTAAAATACACAACAACAAAACCATTCTGGAGAAAACAAGAACATCAAGAACAACTAAGATATTTAGGAAAAGACGAGTTCACAAACTCACTAAACCAGAACGAAGTAAACTACATAATCTATGAACTAACAAAAAGAATAAAACAGTTAAGACAAATCACAATAACAATTCCAGGAATACAAGAAAAAACTGTAGAATACAAACCAGAACAACTAAAACAAAAAATAACAGACTACATCAGAAAACAAGCTGCTTAGCAGCATAATGGGCCCTTAACAAAGACTTAATACTACCCAACTTACTTCTTATATCATCATGAACACGATAACTACTAACAACCTCTCTCTTTATTGAGTTAATAACAAACAAGTTATCAGACCTAATCCTATCCAGATTACCAAAACGCTCCTTAGAATCCTTCTCCAAAGCTTCAAAATCCTTTAACAAACCCCCCTTTTCCTGCCACTCAAAACCACTAAATCCACCAGCAGGCATGTGATCATAGTATCTCTTGAAATGCTCAAGCCTAGACTGAAGCTTTGAATAGAACGAATCCATCAACCCCTCCTCTTTTCTCAAAACATCATACATGACCCTGATAGAATCATAAACCTTCTTGATCTCAACAGAGATAGTATTGATGTCATCCCTACATGCAACAATCTCCTTATCAATAGTCTCCAAATCACTAACAAGAGGATGAGTAGTACTTCCCCAATCACCAACATTATTCTTTATCTCAACCAAGTGCTTGTTCAAGATAGCCTCAACATTGTAAGCCTTACTCTCACTACCATAAATCTGCTTGACAATATCCAATATCTCACCAAGCAAACTCCTAGACTCCTTGATATACTCTAAAGCGTTGATATAATGATTAGGAGTCAAAGGAAACTTTTTAGACTTGTCAAACTTCTTACGACCCAAGTTAGCTAATTTGTTAATCTCCCTAAGAATATCATTAGTGTAAGTCATGTACTTGATATAATGCCTGAACCTAACACCTAGAACAGAATTAAGCCTGACAATGTTATCATCAACACGCTTAGCGGGTTCAAGAACAGCAATAAGATGATCAATCCTATGAACCATCTCAACAACCAAATTAGTTTCAACAGCCAAAACCTATCACCAAAATAAATAATACACAACACAATTTATAAAAGTTTCTATTTATTCAAAGCAAGCGCGTCAGAACCAGAAGTATTCATAAAACCAGAAATCCTGTTCACCCAACGAGGCTCACCAATAGTAGCAGCATCCAAAGCAAAACCTAAAACAGTAGAAGCAGACTTAAGATCACCCTTACGCCTAAAATCATTAGCATCAAAAACAATCTCCATAATAACCTTACGAGCATAGTTACCAAGAACATTCTTGCCAAGACCGGTCTTCTCACAATACTCCCTCATCAACTTAACCTCAACAACAGCCTTGCCATAATCCTTATTATTAGCCTCTCTGATACCAGCCTTTTTCAAACTATCAAGAACATCATTAGGCACAATAGTCAACTCCTGCATCACAATAACAGGATTACCCTTTTTCACAGAAGCCTCAACATTACTCTTAGCCTTAGAAATAGAATGAAAAGAACCAAGATCCTGAGCCTTAGCAACCTTAGCAAAAGAAGCCAAGATACCAAGCAAGATAACATACCTAATCTTTTTCCTAAACAGACCAAACATAAACAAAACTAAAATAATACAACTATAATAACATTTCTATTCCTACACCATAAATTATATAAACAAAACACTTTTCTGTTCTAGCATGGAACTCGCAAAGAACTATGACCCAAAACTAGAAGAACAGAAGCTTCAAGAGTTCTGGGAAAAAGAACAAGTATACAAGTTTGACAAAGAAAGCAATAAAGAAATCTTTTCTGTAGATACGCCACCACCAACAGTATCAGGAAAAGTACACATAGGCCACGCATTCTCATACTCACAACAAGACTTTGTAGTAAGATATCAAAGAATGAAAGGCAAAAACGTCTTTTACCCTTTCGGAACAGACAATAATGGCGTTGCAACAGAAAGATTAATAGAAAAAAGAAGAAAGATAAAAGCACGAAACATGTCAAGAGATGAATTCCAAAAAATATGCATGGAAGAACTGCAAAGCACACTCATACCTGAATATATAGGAGACATGAAAAGACTAGCAATAAGCTGTGATTACTCAATACTTTATGATACAATAGACAAGAATTCACAAAAGATATCACAAAGATCATTCATAGAATTATACAATTTAGGAAGAGAATACAGAAAAGACGCACCATCAATGTGGTGCCCAGAATGCGAAACAGGAATAAGCCAAGTAGAGTGCGAAGACAAAAACATATCCTCATTCTTTAATGACATAGTATTCAAAGTAGATGGAGAAGAATTAGTGATAGCAACAACAAGACCAGAACTATTGCCAGCATGTGTGGCAGTGTTCTACCACCCAACAGACAAAAGATACCAACACCTGAAAGGAAAAAAAGCAAAAGTACCATTGTTTGATTTCGAAGTACCAATCCTTGAAGATGAAAGAGCAGACCCAGAAAAAGGAACAGGAATAGTCATGTGCTGCACATTCGGAGACCAGACAGACATGGAATGGCAGAAAGCACATAATCTACCAATAAAAGAAGCAATAACAAAAGATGGAAAGATGACAGATATAGCAGGAAAATATGCAGGACTAGATATAGCAACAGCAAGAAAGATGATGATAGAAGACATGAAAGACCAAAGATTACTATTGACACAAACACCAATAACTCATGCAGTAAACGTACACGAAAGATGCGGAACACCAATCGAGTTCATCAAATCAAAACAATGGTTCATCAAATATTTAGACCTAAGAGAAGACATGCTAAAATGGGGAGAAGAACTAAACTGGCACCCAAAACACATGATCAACAGATACACAAACTGGGTAAAAGGACTACAATGGGATTGGCTCATATCCAGACAAAGATATTTTGGAGTACCATTCCCAGTATGGTATTGCGAGAAATGCGACGAAGTAATACTAGCAGAAGAAAAACAATTACCAGTAGACCCATTAAAAGATAAACCATCAACAAACAAGTGCCCAAAATGCGGACACAACAAATTCATACCAGAAAAAGATGTATTAGATACGTGGGCAACATCATCACTGACACCAAGACTATCAATAGAGCTAATGCCAGAAAAACTGCAGAAAAAACTTTACCCAATGAGCCTAAGACCACAAGCACATGACATAATCACATTCTGGCTATTCAACACAGTAGTAAAATCACACATGCACTATGATTCAAAACCATGGAATGATGTGATGATATCAGGATGGCTACTAGACCCGCACGGCAAGAAAATGTCAAAATCAAAAGGAAACGTGATAGAACCACAAGAAGTCATAAAAAAACATTGTGCTGATGCGCTAAGATTCATGGCAGCAGGATCAAAATTGGGGGAAGACTTACCATACCAAGAAAAAGATGTAATGACAGGAATGAAAACAATAACAAAATTATGGAACGCAACAAAATTCGCAATAATGAACCTAGAAGGATATGACAACAAAAAACCAAAACAGCTAGAACTCATGGACAAGTGGATACTGACAAAACTAAACAAGATCATAAAAGAAAGCACAGAAGCATTTGACAAGTACGAATACTCAAAAACAAAACAGATGGTAGAAACATTTTTTTACCAACAATTCTGCGACAACTACATGGAAATAATAAAAGATAGGATATACAACCCGCAGACAAGAGGAGAAGAAGCAAAAAAAGCAGCACAGTACGGACTGTACACAACAAACCTTGCAATACTAAAACTCATGGCACCAATAATGCCACACATAACAGAAGCAACATACCAAATATATTTTGCAGAAAAAGAAGGCATAAAATCAATACACAACTCCAAATGGCCAGAATATAACGAAGAAATGATAGATGAACAAGCAGAAAAGAAAGGAGACTGCATAATAGAAGTGATAACAGCAGTAAGAAAGATAAAATCAGAAAACAAGATGTCACTAAAACAAGAGATAAAAAAGCTCACAATAGAATGCGAAGAAGACCTAAAAGAAGCAATAGAAGACATAAAAGCAACCACAAGAGCACTAACAATAGAGTTTGGCAAGGGAGACATAGAATGCTCAGACAAGGCAAAGATAAAGGTAGAATTCTAAGAATCATAGCAAAAAACCGAAATACTTAAATAACACCCTCCAATCCCCCAAATATATAAAATATATAATTTATAAATGCGGGGGCGATTTGATGAGCAATATATATTCACCAAGAAAACCAATACCAACACTAAGACAAGTATTATTAGAAGAAGGATACTCAAATGGATCAATCTTAACAGCAGACCTAGAAGAAAGAGTAGAACCAGAACACGAAGTACTAGGAAAGCACGCAATAGATGCTTTAGAAATAAGCACAAACTTCAAAATAAAATACGAAGACGCACTAACACTATTAACATCTGAAGGCAAAAACAGAGCAACAGAACTAGCAAGAGATGCATCAAACATAAGCACACAATTCAACATAAAACCTGAAGACGTACTATCCTTCTTACAAAGAAACGGACAAGAAAGAACACTAACACTAGCACAAGAAACAGATCACTTCGCAGAAGACTTCAAGACAGCAACACAATTAGTAGATGTGGTGGGATACGAAAGAACAATATCACTAATGGAACATATGACAGATCTGCATGAATTCAAACAACTGGTTGACAAAAAAGAAGTAGTGCCAGTAATAGTGCCAAACCTAAGAAAAGACGGAGAAACATACAACGTAGCATATCTACTAACAAAATCATTCCTTGAATCAGGAAAATTCAGAGCAACATACAAAACACTAGAACACATGAAAGAAATAATGCAAGCAACAAAGAATGAAGAGACAATAAACCTAATACTAGAAAAAGTAGCAGGAGCAAAAGTAAACTATAACGGAATGGTAAACGGATTTTGCATAGTAAACAAAGCAAACGGAACAAAAAACGAAGAAAGAAATGAGTCAGAAATCAAGGATTACACACCAATAACAATAGGAAACAACGGAACATCAACCACTTACTACCTATCAGAAGATTTCTTACAATCAAGAAAACTAAAATCATTATACAAAAACATAGAAGGACTAAGATCTGAACTAAACAACGCAGAACCTCAAACAGTAACAGTGACAATGGAAAGACTTGGAGGAACAGTAGAAACAGATGACGGAATGACATTTGTCTCACTAGCACAAAACAATAAAGGAAGAGCAAGAGGAAAATTCGAGATAAGAAAAGTCAACGGAAAAATAATCTCAGTATCACAAGATAATATGAATGACTTAGAAGACACATTAGCAATATATGGCTTGCAAAGACTAGATGAAGAAAAAGAACACAACATACTACAAGAAGGATACAGGATGGACCCTTACAACGCAGCACACTTCGAAAGCTTGGTAGAAATGAGAACAAAATAAAATATTCTCTGAATATTTTTTAAGAAAAAAATGAAACAAGCAAACCAAACAAGAGACAGCACTCTCGAACTAGAAAGTATGCTGTCAACAAATGAAGCAAAACAACAAATAGAAAAATTTGCAGAAAAAAACAGCGTGAGCTACAGATTTGCACATCTGCTGACAAAAGCAATGTACGAACAATCAATGGATACAACAATAACAAACCTATCAAGCATGCAAGAAGCATTCGGAGAAGGACACAAGACAGGAACAATAACAGAACTAGGAAAACATTACTACGCAATCCCAAACGGACACAAAACATATTTCCTAAACCAAGAATTCAGAGATCACATAGAAATGGAATCAGGAAGATCAATACCACACATAACAGCAACACACGTACAAGAATTCATGCAAAAATGGCAATCCATATGCAAGACAGCACAAGATAAACAAGAAAGAATAGTCATAATAGATCCAGCATACACTATAGGATACAAATTTGTGACAAGACAAAACATCAACTAGTAATCTTTATCTCCTTCTTAACACACTTGACAAAATCTGGATCACCATCCACAATCGGCTCTACAGGATTAAGACAAGCAACCCAACGCGCATCTTTCTTAGCAATAACCAAATCAAAATCCTCACCAAAAGCATCCCTCAACTCCCAAATCCTCACAGGATACTTATCTTTGAAAGTCCTGAAAGCATTCAAGAACTCATTATAATCATTGTAGACATTAGCAAACAAAGCATCATCTTTCAAGATGGTAATCATAAAAAACTTTACTTCTTCTTGCATACAGGTCCCCTAAGAGAATCCTCAACAACAATGCCCAAAACCAAAAGCTTGTCCCTAATCAAGTCAGCATTTTTCCAATCCTTACCAACCCTAGCCTTCTCCCTATCAGCAACAAGAGCCTTAACCTCATCAGACAAGACAAGCACATCCCTATCAACAATGCCAAGAACAGAATCAAACATGTCAATCAACTTCAAAACATCATCCCTATTATCACCACTGACCTTGTTCTCTGAAATTAAAACATTAATCTCCCTCATAAAATCAAAAATAGCAGCCAAACTAACAGTGATATTCAAATCATCATCCAAACCCTTCTCAAACTCCTTCTTAGCCTTATTACATAACTTAGGAATCCTCTCATTAAAAACACAATCACTATCCAAGTTCCTCAAAGAAATGATGAAATCATTAATCTTCCTCACAGCAGAATCAGCACCATCCAAACTATCAAAAGTAAAATTAAGCTGAGTCCTATAATGGGTGCTCAACAACAAATAACGAATAGCTTTAGGATCATAACCCTTCTTCAACAAATCCCTCAAAGTATAAAAGTTACCCAAAGACTTACTCATCTTCTTACCCTCAACCTGCAAATACTCATTATGGAACCAATACCTAACAAAAGGACTTTTTCCAGAAAAAGCCTCAGACTGAGCAATCTCATTCTGGTGATGAGGAAAAACAAGATCAATACCGCCAGTATGAATATCAATCTGCTCAGCCAAAAACTTCATGCTCATAGCAGAACACTCAATATGCCAACCAGGACGACCCTTACCTAGTTTAGTCTCCCAAAAAACATCACCATCAGATTCATCCCAAGCCTTCCACAAAGCAAAATCCTGAGCCTGCTCCTTCTCATACTCATCCTGCTTAACCCTAGCACCAACCTTCAACTCATCAACATTAATATGAGCAAGCTTGCCATAATCATCAAACTTCCTGACATTGTAATAGATAGAACCATCATCACCCTTGTAAGCAAAACCCTTATCCAACAAAACACTAATAATTTCAACCATCTCAGGAATAGTCTCAGTAGCCCTAGGAAAAACATCAGCAGGAACAATATTCATCCTGTCCAAATCCTCAAAAAAAGCATCAGTGAACTTATCAGTGTAATCCTTCAACTTTAACTTCTGCAACTTAGAATTCTTAATAGTCTTATCATCAACATCAGTAATGTTCATCACATGCTTGACCTTGAAACCACAATACCTCAGATACCTCTTCAAGACATCAGCACAAACATAAGCCCTAAAATTACCAATATGAGCAAAATCGTACACAGTAGGACCACAAGTGTACATGCTGACTTCTCCACTCCTAATAGGCTTGAACGACTCCAGCTTCCTAGACAAAGTATTGAAAAATTTAACAGCCATGACTATACCAAAAACTGATTGGTTTATAATCTTTTTTCTTTTATAGTAAGCTACACTAGTCTTGAACCAATAATTGTAGCTTACTAGACTAGAAAACGACCTATCTTAATCTATCACCAATGTCGTTTTCTATTACAAGTCAATCTTCTTCAGTGATATCAAAATCTTCTTCTTCCTTCTCAAGCTCAGCAACATAACCCTTATCAATCAACTTCATGAAAATCACCTCATAATTAATTCAATCAAAAAAATAAAAAATGAAAAAAAGGTTTTTAGTTCGGAACAGGGCTTTCAGACTCGAAATCTAACTCATCAATCAAGTCATAGATCAAATCCTCATCCTCCTCAAACATCGCCTCTAACACCTCTGAAAGCTCTGGATAAGCACAAGCATCGTCATGAAGAAGCACTGCTCCAGAGAAAGATGTATTAAGGTCATGAGACTTCTCAATCCTACTCATCATAGAAGCTCTTTTCTCCCTAATCCAATACTCCATCTCCCTCTCAATACTTGTAGGGAAACCAATACCTTCAACACTCCCTACAACTTCCTTCCCGACTTGCGCTTTTTTTTCCATTCACCTCACCTTTTTGTTTTTTTAACTCGGGTTCGTTAACGCCAAAACAACTTATCTTAAGTTGTGTTTAGAAACGGTGCGTTGCAAGAACCCGGGAAATTGACTGAGCTCTTACCACACCGGACATGTAATTTTTGCGTGGCAGCACCCAGAAAAACCTAGATAAAACATCCTCAGAACTTCATTCATCCTATCCGAAAATCCTAGGTGCATAGTAAATAGAAATAATTGTGAAGCTAATATAAAAATGTTTTGTTTTAATCCTCACAAAAACTATTTTACGACGGAGTTCTCCACAAATCTAGGAACCAAAGACAATCTTTCAAAAACATAATCAAGATTCACAAAAGTATCCTTACAACCTTTCCTGTCAAGCAAACACATCTGAACAGCACCAGGAAGCCTACAACCATCAATCTCACCAGCCTTGTAAGCATCAACATAAGCTTTAGCATCAGTGATACAGCACAAACCAAGCATTGCAGAACAACCATCCATCAAGCTAGGAATCTCACTACCACCACCAACAACAAAAATCTTATCAGGATCATAACCTTTCGAAACAGCAAACTCCTTAACACTATCAACCTGAGACTTGGATTTCTTGTTTCTAGCAATATCAATCCCTAAACAATGAGGAAGAAAAACAGCCCTGTCCTGAAAAGAAGTATTCCTGAACTTATCCTCATACAAAGAATTCACCAACAAGATCATAATTCTTCAGATCAGGAACCATAATCAAAGCCCGGATGATACTATACCACTCATCAAACCTTTCCATGGGATTCTCAGGATTGATAGAAAAACCATTATTCCTGACCTCGTTGTCCACAAAAGAACTCAACAATTTTTCCAAATCACCCTTAGGCTTGCATTTATCCATAAACCCATAAGTTTTGAAGCGAGATTTAAATAATTTATGCCAAAAAACCAAAAAGTATATAAACCACATATGAATTATAGTTCATATGAAATGTCATTCATACAATACTTTCTTTGAAACAATAGGATCAAAGACAAGGCTAAGGATACTGGAACTATTGCAAGCAAAACCGATGGGTGTAACAGAGATATGCGAGAAACTGGAAGAAGAACAAAGCAATGTAAGTCATAACCTGAAAAAACTGGCAGAATGCCATTTCTTAGACGTAAAAAAACAAGGAAAACAAAGAATATATTCCCTGAACAAAGAAACAATCGTACCACTACTAAACCTTGTAGCAAAACATGTAACAAAATACTGCTGCAACGAATGCAAGATGAAGGTGAAAAAATGATAATATACCTGGATAATGGAGCAACAACAATGATAGACACTGAAGTAATCAAAGAGATGACACCATACTTCACAGAGAAGTACGGAAACGCATCATCACTACACATGATGGGAGTGTGGGCAAGACAAGCAGTAGAAGAATCAAGAACAACAATCGCAAAATCAATAGGAGCAAAAGATGACGAGATAATCTTCACATCAGGAGGGACAGAATCAAACAATTTCGCAATAAAAGGAATAGCATTCGCAAACAAAGACAAAGGAAAACATATCATAACAACAAAAATAGAACACGACTGCGTACTGAACAGCTGCAAATGGCTACAGACACAAGGATTTGAGATAACATACTTACCAGTAGACAAAGAAGGATATGTAAGACCAGAAGATCTGGAAAAAGCAATCAGAAAAGACACAATACTAGTCTCAATCATACACGGAAACAATGAGATAGGAACAATACAAGACCTGAAAAAATTAGGAGAGATATGCAAGAAAAACAATGTCTACTTCCACACAGACGCCTGCCAAAGCTACACAAAAACAGAACTAGACGTAAAAAAACAAAATCTGGACCTGATAACACTAAACGCTCACAAGATACACGGACCAAAAGGAGTAGGGGTATTATACCTAAAGAAAGGAGTCAAGATAACACCATGGCAGCACGGCGGCGGACATGAATTCAAGATGCGAAGCGGAACAGAAAACGTGCACGGAATAGTTGGGTTTGCAAAAGCAGTAAATCTGGCAATGAACACAAAACACGCAAAACACATGACAAAACTAAGAGACAAACTCATTGATGAAGTCATGAAAAAAATACCAGACACACTACTCAACGGACCAAAAGGAGACAACAGACTATGCAACAATGTAAACTTAAGCTTCCTCTACGTTGAAGGAGAAGCAATAGGAGCATATCTTGACGCAGAAAGAATATGCAGCTCAACAGGATCAGCATGCTCATCAAAATCATTAGAGCCAAGCCATGTACTGATAGCAATAGGATTAAAACCAGAACAAGCACACGGCAGCCTAAGACTAACACTAAGCAGGTTCACAACAGAAGAAGAAATAAACAAAACACTAAAAGTGCTGCCAGGAATAATAGAAAAACTACGAAAGATGTCACCGCTAACAAAACTCGTAAAAAAAATGTTGTGAGGTAAGAAAATGTATTCAAAAACAGTAATGGACCACTTCAAAAATCCAAGAAACGTAGGAGAAATAAAAGAAGCTGACGGCATAGGAAAAGTCGGAAATCCAGTATGCGGAGACGTTATGTGGGTATACATAAAAGTCAAAAACAACAAGATAACAAATATCAAATTCAAAACATTCGGATGCGTGTCAGCAATAGCAACCACATCAATGCTGACAGAGATAGCTAAAGGAAAAACACTAGAACAAGCAGAAAAAATAACACGAGATGACGTAGCAAAAGCACTAGGAGGGCTGCCATCAATAAAGATGCATTGCAGCAATTTAGCAGCGGACGCACTAAAAAAAGCAATAAACGACTACAGAAAGAAGGGCAATAATTCATAAACTTTATAAACCCCATATTTATTCTCTGACGCTAGGGGGTAAACATACTCTTTACTATAATTTTTAACGAAAAATCAAGGGGGTTTTAGAAAATGGAAGGAGAAAATAGCGGAGAAAGCACAATACCAAATAATGAAGGACATAAAGAACATCACACACATCACGTGGTGCACAAACACGCAAAAAAAGAAGGATTGACAATAAAAAAACAAGATTTATGGATGATAGCTACATGCATCTTAGCAGTCTTACTAATCATATCAGTCACATTAAATATAGTATTATACACAAATAATTCTAGCGGAACAGGAAAAACAGGCACAAACACTCAAGGAACAAAAGGAAACAATGATCAGACACTAGGATCTAATACTAGTGAAGTGAACAAAGTAAAACTAGACTTCTACGTAATGAGCAAATGCCCATATGGAACACAAGTAGAAGATGCAATAAAACCAGCACTAGACAAGATAGGAAACTCTGTAGCATTCAGCATAAACTTCATAGCAAACGATAATGGAGATGGAACATTCACAAGCCTGCACGGACAGACAGAAGTAGACGGAGACATAGTAAACCTGTGCGCTATGAAATATAATCCAACAAAATACATGGACATGATAGTATGCATGAACGCAAACGCAGGAGCAATACCAGGAAACTGGGAGAGCTGTGCAAAAGACAAATCACTAGATGTAGAATCAATAAAAGCATGCTTTGAAGGACAAGAAGGAAAAGACTTGCTATCAACATCAACAAAGAAATCAAAAGCAATCGGAGCATCAGGAAGTCCAACAATCTACCTGAACGACAAACCATACAGCGGAGGAAGAACAGAGAATGACTTCCTAAGAGCAATATGCAACGCATTCACAGACGCAAAACCAGCAGCATGCAGTGCAATACCAGAATCAAAAAAAGTCAATGTAATAGCACTAAATGACAAGAGATGCAAAGAATGTGACATAACCGGCTTAGTATCAAGCCTAAAATCAATATTCCCTGGACTACAAGTCAAAGAAGTAGATTACAGTAGTGCAGAAGGAAAAACATTATTAACACAATCAGGAGTAAAATACCTACCAGCAATGTTGTTTGATCAAACAGTAGAAGAAGGAGAAGGATATGCACAAGTACAAAAATATTTGGTGCCAGCAGGAACAGACTATACCTCATTAATGATAGGAGCAAGCTTTGACCCAGTAAGTGAGATATGCGACAACAAGATAGATGACACAGGAGACGGAAAAATAGACTGCGAAGATGCAGACTGCACAGGAGCGCTAGAATGCAGAGAAGAAAAGAAAAACAATCTTCAAGTATTCATAATGGCTGACTGCCCATACGGAAAAAAAGCAGTAGAAGCACTTAAAGGAGTAAAAGACAACTTCGGAAACGCAACAACATACGAGATACATTACATAGCAAGCGAGAACGCAGATGGAACATTCACAAGCCTGCACGGAACATATGAAGCGGACGAAGACATGACACAATTGTGCGCACTAAAACACTCACCAGACAAATGGTTTGACTTTGTATACTGCAGAAGCATAGAAGGAATAAAAGGAACAGACTGGAAAGACTGCGCAAAAACATCAGGAATAGACGCAACAAAAGTACAAGCATGCTTTGATGGAGCTGAAGGAAAATCTTTGCTAAGAGAAGACATAAAGATAGCAGAAGGCCTAGGAATAGGAGCAAGCCCAACATGGCTGGCAAACAACAGATACCAATTCTCGGGCATAGATTCTGAAACAGTAAAGACAGAATATTGCAAATACAACACAGCACAAAAAGGATGCGAGAAAACACTAAGCAGCGACACAGGCGGAGTCGCAGCAGGTGGATGCGCATCATAAAACAATTTTATTTTTTTAAATAATTTTTTATTTTTTTAAATATAACAAAGGAGGACACTGAATGATTCCTTACAACTCTTTTTATTCTATAAACTTAGGATTTATCACAATACAATCCTGGGGTCTAATGGTAGCAATAGGATTTGCACTAGCAATATGGCTAGCACTAAAAGAAGCGAAAAGAAAAAAACTAGACCCAGAAAAGATATATGGAATAGCAACCATAGCACTAATAGGAGGAATACTTGGCTGCAGAGCATTATGGCTCATAGAAAACTGGAGATATTACCTAACAAACCCTTTAGAAACACTAAAAATATGGGACGGAGGAATGTCATACTTCGGAGGATTAATTGCAGTAACACTCATGTTTGTCTGGTACGTAAAAAAACACAAACTAAACTTTTTCAAATACGCAGACAGCGTAACGCCAGCACTAATCTTAGGACAAGCACTAGGAAGAATAGGCTGCATACTCGGAGATGGCGGACACCTAGGAAAGATAACAATAATGCCATGGGGAGCATTATATAATGGAGAAGTAAGACATTTAACAGCAGCATACGAACTAATCGGATTAATCATATTATTCACAATCTTCATGCACCTAAGAAAAAAACAAGTGTTTGACGGATTTTTATTCACAACTTATATGGTAAGCTACGGCGTCTTGCGACTAATAACAGACTATTTCAGAGCAGACCCAACATATTTCGGACTGACACTAGCACAATACATATCAATAGCAATGATAACATTGTTCGGAACAATACTAATCAAGGAGTTCAAGAATGAAAATAAAAAGAAGCATAAATAAAATAAAAAACAAGATAAAAAACACAACATTTGTTCAAGCATTAATGCTGATAAAGAAAAACAAGAAGATGAGCGCAATCATCGTATTGATAGACCTGATAGCTTTCTCAATATTTTATGCAGCAAAAATATTCTCTGACAAATTAGGATACACATTAAACAGCGACGCCACAATACTGACTATAGTAACATTATATTTCATATTCGCAATACTAGCATACACATTCTTCAAACACATAATAATAAAAATAATAAACTCACTCACACAAAAAACAAAACTAAACCTGCAAAAATTCTGGAAGTTCTTCACACTAAACCTGACAATGATAATAATATTCTTCTTCACATACCTAGTGATGAGCGCTTTACTAAAATACCTGATAAAACCACAATACCTAGGAATAATAGCATACATAACAATAACAGCATACTCAATAATCATATACCTCTTCATAAATGCGAGCCATTTCATCTTTGCAAAAGAACAAAAAGTGTGGAAGACAATAAAAGAAACAACAAAAGAATTACTGAAAAAAACAAAAACATATTTAGGGATAATAATAAGCTCAGCAATACTCTTATTACCATTCTACCTATTATATCTACTCATAGCATTAACAGCAAAATACACAATATTCACAACAAACCAAGCATACATCACACACGGAAGAAAATACCAAATGATAATACAAATAATGATTTTCGCATTCATATACTTACTACTATTCATCAATCGAGTATACTTCAAGCTAGCAACGGACAAAACAAGATGAACTCAATTTTTTACTTAACGATAAAAAACAAGCTTTAAATAATAAAAAATAAAAGGTGATACAAAATGGTAAAAATAATAAAAGTGTATTCAACACAAACGTGCCCGTACTGCCACATGGCAAAAGACTTTCTTAAAGAAAACAAGATAAAATTTGAAGACATAGACGTCAGCGAAGATGAAGAAAAAGCAAACGAGATGATAGAAAAAAGCGGACAGATGGGAGTACCAGTAATAGACATAGACGGAGAAATAATAGTAGGATTTGACAAAGAAAAAATAAAGAAACTACTAAAAATCTGAGATGTACGACACCATAATTATAGGAGCAGGACCAGCAGGACTTGCAGCAGCAGTCTACGCAGCAAGACAGAAAATAAATTTCTTGATCATAACAAAAAACTTAGGCGGTCAAACACTATGGGGCTCAGACATAGAAAACTACTTAGGATTCCACCTGGTATCAGGAATGGAACTAATACAAAAATTTAAGGAACATATAAAAGACTACAAGATAGATATAAGAGAAGGACAAAGCATAAAACAAATCAAGAAAAAAGGAAAAAACTTCTTAATCATCACAGACAAGGAAGAATATGAAACAAGAACAGTGCTGATTGCAGCAGGCAAAGAACCAAGAAAACTAGAAGTGCCAGGAGAAGAAAAATTCTTAGGAAAAGGAGTCACATACTGCGCAATATGCGACGCCCCAATATTCAAAGGAAAAAATGTAGCAGTAATAGGAGGAGGAAACGCAGCACTTGATGCAGTATTATTAGCATCAAAACACTCAAAAAAAGTAAGTATGATAAACATTAATAAAGAATTCAAAGGAGAAAAAAACCTTATAGAACAAGCAAATAAAACAAAAAACATAGAAATATTCCACAACACCCAAACAAAAGAGATATTTGGGGATAAATTTGTTGAAGCAATAAAAATAAGACAAGGCAACAAAGAAAAAACAATCAAGACACAAGGAATATTCATAGAAATAGGATCAATACCAAGCGTAGATTTTGATAACCTAACACAAAAAAACGAGAAGAACGAAATAATGATACATGACGACAAGAAAAAACACATGACAAACCTCACAAACGTAGAAGGCATATTCGCAGCAGGAGACATAACAGACACTCCAGAAAAACAGATAGCAGTAGCGACAGGAGAAGGAGTAAAAGCAATAATATCAATATTCAAATACCTGCAAAAGAACTAACTACCTCTTCCTGCAGACAAACAAAGAATGATCCTTCTCAAAAGGACCAAGATACTTCTCATCAACAATATCAACCTTCTGACTCAACTCAATCCTCACCTGCTTGAAAATAGAAGCAGGATCTCTGGTAACATCAACAGACCTAGCTTTTAGAGCAAGAATAGCAAAACCTCCCCTCTTCAAAAACAAATCAACATTCTTCAAAAAAATCTCAGTCTGATTCCTCTGAGCAATATCCATATAAACAACATCGACAGGACAGACAAACTGAGCAAAAGACTCAGGCCTGTTAGCATCAGCAAGCAAAGGAGTCATATTCTTCCTAACTTCACAAACATAAACAAGATTCCTCACAACACGAGGAGCAAAATCAAGAGCAAAAACAAAACCATTCTCACCAACAATATCAGAGACGTGCGAAGCAGTAGTGCCAGTAGAAGCGCCAAGATACAAAACAAAATCACCAGGCTTAATACCTATCTCTTTAATATCCTTAAAAATCCCAGCACCAAGCTTAGACCTCCTAGGATCCCAATCCCTAAACTCCTCATTACCCTCTCTGAATAATTTCTCAGAATAAACAGTCCTGCCAGGAACCAAATTCTTAGTCAACAAAATACTACCACTCTTCTTCCTTATCTCAAAAACTCCCTGAAATTGCGTCTGTCTCATTTTCTCAACTTAATATAAAACCCCTCACCAATCCAACCCTTAAAATCATCAACATCTTTCTTAAAAACCTTATCAACATCAGACAACCTCTTAATTTTACCATTATCCAAAAATTTAGGGTCAACAAACCTAACCTTAGATTTAGCAATAATATCATAATCATCCTTAGAACCAGGAACAATACTATTACGGCTCATCATCCCAAGAAAATCCAAAATCTCATTATCACCAGAATTTTTTAGCAAAGAATAAAACTCATTATCAGTCAAAAACAAATCACTCTCGCTAACAAAACCTTTCTTCAAAGCAATCTTGATAGCTTCAGCAAGAACCAAAAAAGAACCACTCTGTAACTCATTACTCCACAAAAACTTAGAAGTCTTCAAGAAAAGCCTGGCAAACCTAGAAGCAGAATCCATACCCTTACAAACAATTTCACCATCATGAACAATAAGACCATCCAATAACTCAGCAGCCTCATCCTTACCAATAAAACCACAACAAACACTATCCCTCAAACAATAATCAATCCTATCACAACACAAGTCAGGAAGATTTCTTTCCAACAAACCAAAATTATGAGGATCACACACTTTGCTAACACTAATATCCATCCTCTTCAAAAGAGAAGGAATAGTAGAATTCATAATAATATCATGATGCTTAGAATCACCAAACTCCTGCGTAGAAGGATCACCAAGAACATAATCAACAACATGCGAGAAAGCAGTATGGTTAATATCATGCAACAAACCAGCAACTCGCTCATCCTCAGCAGCACCAAAATGCTTAAGCAAATAATAAACACCAAAAGAATGCTCAAAACGAGTAGTATCAAATTTCTTGTCCAACAAATACCAAGTACCATACTGACCAACACCCTTCAAACGCTCAAGCTCAGGAGAGCTCAATAACTCAACAATCAAACCATCATCAACGTTTTGCTTTCCATAAACTTTGTCAGTAATAATCATCTGAAACGCTCCTCTAAACCTTTCCTTAACCCATCACCAACAAACTCACCCTTAAACAAATCAACCTTAGCAGCAATAGACAATTTATCAGCCAAAGCACGAGCAACCTTACCCTTAACATCATGCCTAGCATTAGCAATAAGAACATGACTAAAAATAACACCATACTTAGGACACTTAGCACCAGTCTTAATATGCCTAAACAAAGCCTTCTCAGCACCAAGTAACTGAACAGTAGAAGAAGGATAACCAGCCAATTTATCCAAAGAACCAGCATGCGCTAAAAGCTTAGCAGCAATAAGATGACCAGCAATAGCAGTAAGATTAGGACAATAAACCTTCATGACAGACTCCAAATAATTCTCCTCCTTCTCCTTCAACTTAAATAACAACTTAATCTGCTCAGCAAGATTCTTGATAGCAGCAAGATCAACATCACTCAAATCAGCACCCATACTCTGCTCATTCCTCAAACCAACCTCAGCAAGCAACTCATCCTTTTCCTTCTCTAAAATCAAATTAACAAAAATATCATGATGATCAACAGATTTAGAAAATTCAGGATTATACAACTCATACCACTCCCTCAACCTCTTAGATAACAAATTAATAACCTTATTCATCTCCTCAATACTATCAATCGTCTGAATAATCAACAAATCCTCATTAACAGAACCCCTAACACCAACTTTTGTCCTCTGCAAATTAATAGAATACAACTCATTCCTTCTTGACCTCAAAAAACCAATAAGCTTAGAAATCTTATCAGAATCCTGAGATAACCTAATACCCTGAAGCTTTTCCTTCTTAAAACCCAAATAAACCAAGTCATCACCACTATACTTACTCACAAGTTGCTTCTCCTCATCAAACCATTCAGAGAAATCAGCATCCAAATCCTTAATCTTCACAGCTTCAACCAAACTAAAATCAGGATTTAAAACTAGCACACCAAGACAATTTGAAAATATGAATTTGACCCCCATAAAAGTGATTATGAAAGACCTATTTAAAAAACTTTCTCAAAGAGAAATGTTTAAATACTATAATAAATCCGTTTCAGCATGGTGTTCAAAGAGATAAGAGTACATGGAAGAGGAGGGCAAGGAGCTGTTTCTACAGGACAAATACTCGCAATAGCAGCATTCCATGACGGAAAAGAAAGTCAGACATTCCCAAAATTCGGGGTAGAACGAGCAGGAGCACCAGTCGAAGCATTCGTCAGGATATCAGACAAGAAAATAAATATAAGAAGCCAAGTATACGAACCACAAGTTGTCATAGTCCTAGAACCATCCTTAATTGATGCAGTAGATATCACAGCAGGACTAGCAACTGACGGAATCATAATAATCAACTCAAACAAGAAACCAAACGAGCTAAGAATCAGAGAAGGATTCCAAGTGCATACAATAGACGCAACAAACATAGCAATAAGCATATTCGGAAAACCAATAGTGAACACAGCAATCCTAGGAGCATACTCAGCAATAACAAAAGATGTCAGTCTGGAATCACTAAAAAAAGCAATAGACGAAATATTCCTATACTCAAAAGGACAAAAGATAGCAGAACTAAACAAAAAAGTAATAGAAGAGGTCTATAATCAAACAAAATGAAAATCACAACAGGAGCAGTAATAGAAACACCAGGAAGCACAACAGCAAACAAGACAGGAGGCTGGAGAACATACAAACCAGTCAGAAACAAAGACTGCTGCATAAAATGCGGACTATGCTGGGTCAACTGCCCAGACAACGCAATAAACCAAGAATTTGATGCAAACCTAGACTACTGCAAAGGATGCGGAATATGCGCAGCAATATGCCCAAAAACATGCATCAAAATGGAAAAAGAAGAAAAGTAATCATGATAAACCACTGATGATGAGGTTATTCCCGGCTGACAAAATATGATGAACGGAAGTAACTGCTGAAGTGACTCAACTAAAATGATAATAAGCTATATCTCATGCAAAGACGAGAAAGAAGCGAACAAGATAGCAACAACACTATTGAACAAAAAAATTGTTGCATGCATAAACACTTTCCCAGTAAAAGCAATGTACACATGGAAAGGAAAAATAGAGAAAGAAAACGAGATAATAATGATAGCAAAATCAACACAGAAAAACGCAAAAAAAGTCATAGAAGAAACAAAGAAAATACACAGCTATGACATACCATGCATAATCCAATGGAAAACAAAAGCAAACAACGAATTCGAAAGGTGGATAGATGAAAACAGTAATTGAAGCATCAACAGCAGTAGCACTAGCAGTAAAGATGTGCAGGCCAGCAGTAATACCAATATACCCAATCACACCACAAACACATATAGTAGAAAGAATAACAGAATACATCAATGACGGAGAACTAGAAAGCAGACCAATAAACGCAGAATCAGAACACAGCGCAATATCAGCAGCAATAGGGATAAGTGCAACTGGCCAGCGAACATTCACAGCAACATCATCACAAGGACTAGCACTGATGCACGAAATACTATTCATAGCAGCAGGAATGAGACTACCAATAGTGATGGCAGTAGCAAACAGAGCATTATCATCACCAATCAATATATGGAATGACCACCAAGACTCAATATCGGAAAGAGATGCAGGATGGATACAACTATACGTGGAAAGCAGCCAAGAAGCACTAGACACAACAATACAAGCATACAAAATCGCAGAAGATTCAAGAGTATTACTACCAATAATGGTATGCCTGGACGGTTTTACACTAACACATGTATGGGAACCAGTAGATGTGCCAGAAGAAAAAAGAGTAGAATCATACCTGCCAAAATACAAACCATTATACAAACTTGACACAGAAAATCCAATGACATTCGGACCAATAGGATTCCCAGACAGCTTCATGCACTTCAAACAAGCACAACAAGAAGCAATGCAAGACTCAATCCAAGTAATAAAAAAAGCACACGACGATTACGCAACAAAATTTGAGAGAAGCTACGGAAACGGACTAGTAGAACTATACAAGATGACAGACGCAGACTACGCAATCATGGCAATGGGAACAGTATGCGGAACAACAAGAGTAGCAATAGATGAGCTACGCAAGAAAGGAGAAAAAGTAGGAATGATAAAAGTAAGAAGCTACCGCCCATTCCCAAAAGAAGAAATACTAAAAGCATGCAGCACAATCAAAGCAGTAGGAATAATAGACAGAAACATGTCATTAGGAAATGAAGGAGCACTATACACAGATGTAAGATCATTATTATACCAACAAAAAAACGGACCAATAGTAAACGGATTCATATGCGGATTAGGTGGAAGAGATATCACAATCAATCACATAAACAAGATATTTGAGAACCTGAAAAAAGAAAAAGAAACAACAACAGAATGGATGCACTAATGCCAGTAGAATACAAACTAGACCAGATACAATGCAGGGTATGCAAGAAAACAGTAGAAAAAGACAGATTCCAATCAATATTCGAAGCAAACCAGCACTACAAAACAACAAAGTGCGACTGCGGAAACAACATAACAATACCAGTAACATTCGGAGGATCAGGACACGATGAATGGGATGGGCACATAGAGAAAAAAAGAGGAGAAGAAGCCTCAATCGAAAGAAAACTAAGAATGAAAGGGTTATGAAATGACAATTGCAGGATTACCAGAAGAAGAATTTTTTGCACAAGGACACAGAGCTTGCGCAGGATGCGGACAAGCAATAGCAGTAAGAATAGTCCTGAAAGCAGCAGGAAAAAACACAATCATAGCAAACGCAACAGGCTGCCTAGAAGTATTCTCAACACCATACCCAGAAACAGCATGGAAAGTCCCATGGATACATGTAGCATTCGAGAACGCAGCAGCAGTAGCATCAGGAATCTCTGAAGCAATAAAAGCAAAAGGAGAAACACATAACATTCTAGCATTTGGAGGAGATGGAGGAACGTTCGACATCGGACTCCAAGCACTAAGCGGAGCAGTAGAAAGAGGACACAAATTCTGCTACGTCTGCTTTGACAACGGAGCATACATGAACACAGGAATACAAAGAAGCGGAGCAACACCAAAATATGCATCAACAACAACATCACCAGCAGGAAAAATAGTGCACGGAAAACAACAAAACAAAAAAGACATGCCATTCATAATGGCAGCGCACGGCGCATATGTCGCAACAGCATCAATAGCACACTACATGGATTTGTACAACAAAGTCAAGAAAGCACTAGCAAGAGAAGGACCATCATACATACAAATAGATAACACCTGCCCAACAGGATGGAAAACACCAACAAACCAAACAATAGAAATAGTAAAAAAAGCATACGAAACAAGAATGTACCCATTATTTGAGATAGAAAACGGAGTCTTAATCAACCTGAAAAAACCATCAAAAACTGTCCCAGTAGAAGAATGCCTAAAACTACAAGGAAGATTCAAACATCTGATACCAGAAGAAATAAAAGAGATACAAAAAAACGTAGACGAGAACTGGGAAAGACTACTAAAACTAGAAGAATCAAAACTCAAACTATTCTAAAATGCCACAAGCTGTAACACACGTGTTGCTAACAATAATCGTTCTAGACCTATTCCGCGACTACATAATAAAAGCAAAGAAAAAAATCCCATTACATTACATCTTCATAGGAGGAGTATTCAGTATATTACCAGATATAGACATACCACTAAGCTGGCTAGTAAACAACATACTCGGATTCAGCATCCCAATAGTACACAGAACATTCACGCACACAATATTCCTACCACTAACACTATTAGCAATAACACTATTATACCACAAACTAAACAACAAGAAAGCAGCAACAATATTTGGAATAATAACATTCGCAACATTCTTCCATCTACTACTAGACATAACATTCACAGGAACAATAATGCCATTATATCCATTCAATTATTACCCAATCGGACTAAACCTTCTAACTAAAATAGGACTACCAAGCTTTATGGAAGCAATGGAAGCAATAATACTACTATTATGGTTATGGCACGAAGAAAAAAAACACAAGATATCAGACTTTATATAAACAACTAAAGCTTCTGAGACCTGAACCTACCAGAATACTTGGCCTTACCAACACACTTCTCAAGAACCAACTGACAAACCTTTGAACCAGCCCTAAGCTCCAAAGGATTGCACGATAAGTTATACAATTCCAAAACCTGGTGATTATTTATTCCAGGCTGCAAAAAAGCAGCAGTAGAATGAATCTGCAAACCAAGACGAGCAAAACGACTCCTACCAGTAAGCCAACCACACAAATCATTAGGAAAAGAAACTTTCTCCTTAGTAATACCAAGAATGAACTGGCCAGGATAAATAACAATCTTATCCTTCCTGATAAGCTTAGTCAGCTTCTTGTAATCACAGTTTTCGCTTGTTGAAGCAACACCTTGCTTGAAAACCCTGAATTTATCATCCAAAGTAAGATCAACAGAAGCAGGACCAACACTCTTCCTGCTAAAACCAGAAATAATAACACGCTTATTTTTTACTTCTCTCAAAATCTCACTTTTTGTCAGAATCATCCAATCACCGTACCAATAAACTTCTTACCCTCAAAAATATTCTTCAGATTATTTAAATCTGTCCCTTTAGCAACAACCACTTTAAGCTTGAACAAACTAGCCTTTTTTGAAGCTTCGGGATCAAAAGGAAAACTAGAACCAGCAACCCATTTAGTCCCAACAATCTTCTGGAAACCAGCCCAAGAAATCTTTGTTATCTTCACAGCATCCTTAAACTTCTTAGGATTCTTATCAAAAACATAAGAGATATTTGACAGATTAATCACTTTATCAGCACCAACATTCTTAGCTAACAAAACAGCATCCATATCAGACGAGAAACCAGGAACCCAACCAGAAGCAACAATAATCTTTTTGTTTGTCTTTATTTTTTTTGTTGGATTCTCTATAACATCTTTATGAGCTAAACTTCCAAACAAAACACGAACAAGCTCAGCATTCAATTTCGTAGCCCTAATACCAATCAAGTCCAGATCAAAACCATTAACTTTGATAATCTCCTTCGCAGCACTACCATAAATCCTAGCAGTCCAACCACCACCACAAACAATAACAACCCTTCTTTTCTTAGACTCTTTAATTATGAAATCCCGGAACTTCCTCAAGAAAACAGTATCAACAGAACCAGGAACAATAACAGAACCACCAAGAGAGATAATAATCGGTTTCTCCATACAAACCTCTTTTTTTAATAATACTTTTATTCCTTAAGCAAAGTTTCAATAGTAGCAGCGAAAGCAGGCCTGGTTATGAAAACACCAACAGACGCCCCAATAATTGTGGTCAAAGCAAAACCTTTCAACAAGCCAGCACCAGCAAACAACAAAGGAATCATAGCAACAACAATAGTCAAATAAACACCCATAATAATAAAGAAAGCCTTCTTAATCCTCCTCTTCCAATCATAAACCGCAACACCCTTACTGCCCTTAAGAGCCTCATCAACAATGATAATCTGATCATTAACACCAGTACCAACAGTGATAATAATACCAGCAATAGCAGCAAGATCAAGATTCCAACCAATCAAAGAAGCAACACCTAACAAAAGAATAATCTCCAAAAACATAGTAATACAAACAGGCAAAGCAATCTTAATCTTCCTATACCTCGCGAAAATAACCAAGCTAACAACAAGACAAGAAACAAAAAAAATAACCAAAGCATTCTTTGTGAATTCCTCACCAAGAGCAGGAGATACAGTATCAGTCTTCTTAATCTCCATCTTAACAGGCAAAGAACCAGTAATAAGAATAGTCTGCAACTTCTTCATATTCTCCAACGAATTAAACATCGCCTCATCTCTGGTAGTACCAGCACCAGAACCAGAAATCTGAATATCTGTAGAAGCCTTACCCTTCAACTCAGCACCAATATTCAACTCATCAACCTGCACATCATCAAGGAACAAAACTAATTTCTCACTCAAATACTGCTCATTATTCTCAGTAATAACATCCAACTTACCAGTAACACCTGCCTGTTTCTGAGCAGCATCAGGAGTCATAGAAATAGAAAACCTAAACCTACAAGCCCAACTACCATCACTAGTCTTACTACAACCAAATTGAGGATCAATACCAGAACAATCAGCACTTCTGCAAACATAAGTGATATCCTGACCGCCCCTGAAAACAGTCTCGTTACCAATCTTAGCCTCAAATTTACCCTGCTTAGAAATCAAATCCTTAACCTCAGACTCAGCAGCACCAGCAATCTCAACAAGAACAAACTGATTTCCTGAAAGATCACCAGCTTCTCTCACAATCACATCACTCAAACCATAAATATTAAGCCTTTGCATCATGCCATCAATCAAGTAAGACATATCTTCAGCACTAAGCTTTTTCTCAGGAGCCAACAAAACTCTAACTCCACCTTGCAAATCAAGACCTTTCCTAAGATTACTAGTTGGAGCATTGTAAACACTCAAACCCAAACTCTCAGTACCAACAACTTTAGTTATTGTCTTAAGAACTTCCTTAACATTAGAAACATTCTGAAGAACAGAAACAACAGAACCATTAATAGTCTTGTTAACCCAAACCTCTTCAATAACAGTGATCTTTTCAGTCTCATTAAGGATAGTAACCTCAACTAAAGGTTTAGTCAACAACCTATAAGACTGCTTGCTAGTCTTTATCACAACAGTCTTGTTAGGCTTAAAATCAGAAACAACAGAAACATAATCATCAGCATCTTTAATCTCAACATTATTTATTGAAACAATCCTCTCCTTACTCATAGGAGCAAGATTAGCTTTAGGACCAACCATGCCAGCAATAGAGGCAGAAGAATTCATCTCAACACCACGAATAGCAACACCAGAAACATAAGGATTAGGATGGATAGCAACAATAGCAAGAAGAGCAACTACCAAAACAATAATGACCTTCAAATTCAGAAATAAATTCTTAAACTTACTCATGATGCTTCTTCCTCTCAACATACAACTTCAACAAAGCAGCGTTCTGCAACCAAGTAAAAATAATATCACAAACCAAACCAATCAGTAATATAAACATGATCTGATGAATAACATCAGACTTGGTAAACACCAAACCAACAGTAATAGCAGCCAAAGTAGTCAAGGTCATCATCATACCAGTACCAAAAGCATCAAAAATCTTATCATTCACACTACCCTCCTTGACCTTCAACACCCTTGTTGAAAGCAAGATATCAGTATCAACAGAATAACCAATCAACATAAGGAAAGCAGCAATACCTGCAGTAGATAATTTAATGCCTAACAAATTAACAATCGCTAATGTAGTAATGATATCCGAAAAAGCACACAATATAACCATAAAACTAGGAGCATAATAACCCCAGAAATACAAGAACACAGTAATACTCATAAACAAGAAAGCCAAACCAATAGAGAAAAGAGTCTCCTTAAAAAAAGATGAACCAAGAGAAGCACCCATAACTTCAACAGTGTACTGTTCCTGCTTCAAATTAAGCTCTTTACCAACAAAACTAACAAAATTATCAATTTCAACCTTATCATTGATTCCAGCATCAACAACCAAACCACTTGCACCAATACTCCTAATAGAAATATCCTTACCTGGAAAATTCGAATCAAGATCAGACTTGAACTTAGTCATGTCAACACCACTCACTTCAGGAATAGTCATAGTGACACCACCCTTCAAAGAAACACCCTTATTGATGAAATCACCAGTAGTCGCAACCTTAAAAACTATCAAGAAAATAGCTATGAACAAAAGAGCAAAAGGAATAATCATCAACTTCTTAAAATATAACTCATAGAACTGCTTAACCTTTTTATTAAACTCCTCTGACATGATATAACCAGAAAAACGCTCTATATATAAAGTTTTTGGGGACTAATGATTAAGCTTCTCACACAAAGCAGCCTTTATGAAACCCAAATACAAAGGATTAGGTTGCAAAGGCTTAGAACTAAATTCTGGATGAAACTGCACACCAACAAAAAAAGGATGATTAGGCAACTCAAGAATCTGCATAATATCCTCACTCTTATTCATGCCAGAAAAAACAACACCACTCTTCTCTAAAACATTTTTGTACTCAGGATTGAACTCGTAACGATGCCTGAACCGCTCCCTAACAATACCCCTATTATTATACAACTCAAAAGCTTTAGTCTCAGGCCTAATCTTAACATCATGACCACCCAAACGCATGTTACCACCCAAACCCTCCTTCTCATACTGGTCAGGCAGAAGACAAATAACTGGATGCTTCAAATCAGCAAAGTTCTCCTGAGTATTAGCACCATTAAGATTGCAAACATCCCTAGCAATCTCAATAACAGCCATCTGAAAACCATAACACAAACCAAAATAAGGAAGATTATTCTCCCTCGCAAAACGAATACACCTAATCTTTCCCTCAGTACCCCTGATACCAAAACCACCAGGAACAATAATGCCAGAAACACCAGCAAGCTCATCCTCAACTTTCAATTTTCCTTTCTCGATAAGTTCAGTATCAATAAATTTCAGGTTAACATTAACATCAAAAAAAGTACCAGCGTGCTCAACAGCCTTGATAATACTAGCATAAGTATCCCTAGAACCAACATACTTACCAGTGATGCCAACAGTCAACTCGTGCTTGGGATTCAAAAACTTATGAACATACTTCCTCCAAGCATTTTCTAACCTCTTATTCGAACCACCATTAAATCTGAAATAAGAAACAATCTTCCTATCAACCAACTGCCGTTTTAATCTTTGCGCAACAAGATAGATAGACTTAGAATTAGGAAGAGAAACAACATTCTCAGCACCAATCAAACCACGAACACCAATCTTCTCCCTAACTCCACTATCAAGCTCACTCTCAGACCTAACAACAACTAAATCAGGTTTTGAACCGATAAGAGCAGAAAACTCATCAATACTCTGCTGAGCAGGCCAAGTCTTCTGCTCATTCAAATGAGCAGGCCTATCAACATAAACATTGTGCACAAAAAAAATATTCTCCTTACCCTCCTCATAAGCAAAAGTCTGCATCGCCTTAAAAAAAATCCTAGACTCTTCATCACCAACTTTTCCCCCAATCTCAACAAGAGTAACATCAGCATTAGAATTCATTGAAGATTCCCTAATCTTCCTATTAACAGCACCAACCTTATGAGGAAAAAACTGAACAGTCTTACCATCAAACAAACCCTTCCTCTCACACTCATGAATCCCAACCTCAACCATACCATTAGTGAAAAAATTATTCCTAGACAGATTCTTGTTAAGAAGAGCTTCATAAGAACCAAGATCCATATCAGTCTCCAAACCATCATCCAAAACAAAAACTTCACCATGCTCAAAAGGGTTTAGCGTGCCAGAATCAATATTATAATAAGACTCCAACTTAATAGGATTACAAACCAAATCCTTACACTGCAAAAGCTGAGCAATACTACCAGAAGCAATACCCTTACCAACACCAGAAATCACACCACCAGTAACAAAGATATACTTAGTCTTCCCTATCTTATAATTCTTAGGAAACTGAGACCACTTAACCTCCTTAAACCTTCCAGAAAAACCATGAAGTGCTTTCAACCTAGAGTCTGCCATTTTAACCAACACGAATAGAACTATCAAAACACTCTTTTTAACAAAAAAGAATAACCACAACTTAATAAACATTTCTGAAATCAAAACACATTTAAAATATGCGAGAAGAAACCATAACCATCAAAACCTGGAATAGGAATCATGTTGAAGATAAACAAGAACATGTTCACGTTCTTACTTATAGCAACCAAAGGAATCCACTTCCCCTTAACAAGGCCGAACTTCAGAACTAAAGCTGACACAATCCAAAGAATACAATTAGTCAAAGGACCAGCAACAGAAAGCATAGCAGCAGCAAAATCAGTAGGAACCAAGAAGCCCTGAGAGCCAGCAACACAGAAAGCAGTCGTGGCAGCCTGAGGACAATAAGAAGAAACATAAGCAGGAACAAAAAATATAAAATTAAAATTCATCAATTTCAAAAGAATACCAATACCCAACCACATGTAAGCAGCATGAAAAGTAGAACTCAAACCAAAACCCAAACCAACAAACTTGTGAGCAGCCTCATGAAGAATTATTGCGGGAGCAACAGCAGCACAAGCAAACCATAAATTATCCCAAAAAATAAGCTTTTGAGAATGATGCTTCAAAGGATCATACTTCTCACTCCTCGGCCGCCTATGAAAGACATCCTTAAATATGAAACCTAAAGCTAAAGTTATGACAACAATATCAAAAATTTCCTGAAAAGTCACTATCATAATCTACAAAAATACCTAGTTGTTTAAAAATATTGTTACTACTGTTTTACTACTACAAAATGGAAAAATTTATATAGTATTAACTGTTAATAGCCTCTATAAACATGTATAGGGGGTTTTAAAATGGGAAATAATGCAATAGCATACACTTTTTTAACAATCGCGGTCATAGTCGTAGCAATAGCAGGAATATTCACTGTAAAAATGATTCTTGAAAATCAGGACACTTCAGCAGACCAGATAGAAGTGCCAACTACAACAATACCTCAATTTGACACAACACCACACACAACAGTAGTGGTAGAAGATAAAACACCAGTAACACCAATAATATCTATAACAACACAAACACAAACAATACCAGTAACAACGCAGACAACAACAACCCCTACAGTACAATCATGCCAATCAAAAGTCTCTAACGCAGAAAACGACCTAGACAACACATTCGACGATCTAGATGACAAAAGAGACGAATTATACACTGCTTATGAAGACCTAGCAGACGCACAAAGCGACCTAGCATCAGCACAAAACAGAAGTGACAACACAGCAATAAACAGAGCACAAGATAATATAGAAGAAGCACAAGACGACATAGATGATGCAGAAGAAAATGTCGATGATGCCAAAGACGCAGCAGAAGATGCAGTAAAAGCATTAGACACAATAGAAATAAGCTGTGACAAAGAAACAAGAACAGCAGACAACAAATTACTATGGGACAAGTTCAAAAACACAACAGACTGTGACACAGTAGTTGATGAATCAGAAGACTACATCAATGACGCAGAAGACGAGCTTAGCGATGCACAAGACGAGCTTGACAATGCACAAGACGACCTTACAATAGCCCAGAACGCAGTGACAGCAGCACAGAACTCAACCACACTAAACAAACTAAGAGCAGAAGACGATGAATGGGACAATGAACAACGGGTAGACAGATGGGAAAACAGAGTAGACAGCATGGACAACCTAGTAAACTTCTACGAAGACCTGAAGAGAGAACTTAACAACGACTGCGATTAAAGAAGTTTTAAATACTTCTTTATTCTTTATTTTTTTTCATTATGACAGAACTAATAGCTTGCGCCTCAAACGAGAAAGGAGCACTCAAACACGTACAGAATGTTGTTGAGAGAGAAGAATGGAGCAATATAATTATAATAACAAGCCAAGAATTTGACAACAAACAATTCTCTAAGAAGACTGAACTAATAAAGATTGACCTGAACAAGACACTACAAGAACTGATAGAAGAACTCACAAAAACATTCAAGAACAAAATAAAAGACACAGAAGTAGGACTAAACCTTATCTGCGGAACAGGAAAAGAACACATGGCAATACTATCCGCGCTCCTCAAAAGCGGACTAGGAATAAGATTAGTAGCACTAACAAAAGAAGGAATAAAAGAAGTATAAACTTACTGCTCTCTCTCCATTATACCATACCATTGGTAAATCATTCTCTCACTAACTTTTGCAATATCAGCACCAGCACCTTGCAATATAATGCAGTTACCCTTTAAATCAATCATTGTCTCATTACTCTCTTTCAAAAAAATAACAGGTTTATCGGTGTTAGAACAATTAATTATGGGTCTGTCTGCACAAGCATCAGTCTCATTCCTAGAACAAGCAGCAACAGGAATAGTATTTAGCGCCCTAACAAGATTCAAGCTAATCTCACCAGCAGACATCGCAACATACTTTAGTTCAGAACCCAAAGGATCAAAAGTAAGATAAATCTCTTTAGAGTCAAAACTACTATTTATATCACCAACAATCTTAATATTTTCCAACTCCAAAGGAGAATAGTGCAACAATATAATATACTGGGTGTTCTTGAACTGCCACTGAGTCTGCCACAAACCACCAACCTCAATAAAAACAAAACCATGATAGACAAAATTAGTTTCAGGATTCTGCTCACCACTCAAAGTCTTATCAACCAAACTATCAACGGTAACAGGTTTAGGCTTGAAAAATAAATTAACAGAAAACAACAAACCAAAAACTATCACAACAACACCAATAGCAATCAACAAATTCTTAGTGCCATCAGAATCAGACATCCTGAATCACTCCATAACCCCTAAAGCAGAATACAACAATCTCTCCTTAAGCCTGACAATATCAGCTCTGTCCTTAGCTTCAAAGACCAAACAACCATTCTTTTCAATAATCTTAGTCTCATTAGAACTAGAAAAGAAAATAACAGGAGCAGCTATAGAAGCATTAATACAATTAATAATAGGCAAATCATAAATTGAACCATTCTCAGAAACACCAGGAACAGCATATATATTCAACTTTGCAAAATCATCAACAAGCTCAAACCTCATAAGCTCAATCACATCTAAGTTAGAAGAGTTAGGGTTGAAAGAAACATAAACCATAGGAGGAACAATCTTAGTAGACAGGTTCAAATCCTCAACCTGAGGAGGAAGATACCTAAAAACAAACTGCTGCTTAGCAGAATCACTATAAATAAAAGTATTAGAATCAGTAGCCTTAAACTTGAACTTATCTTTGTAAGTGAAATCAGAACTGCCACCAGAATAGATAAAACCGATAGTAGAACTGATCATGATAACAGCGATAAAAATACCCCACAAAAGCTCTTTCCTAATCTTCTTTTTCTCAGCCTTAGAGCCCATATCAAGGCTTTTAGAGTATTTTACCTTTTTCATAAACTAAAGTGGAATTATGATGGTATAAATATCTTTCCATAACTCTAATCCTAATCAGTAGTTTCTGAAATTTCAGAAGATTCGATAATTCGAAACATTTAAATATTCGGAAAAATGCGGTTTTCTTATGGCAGACAATGAAGTCATCTCTGAAATAATAGAAGAGATGGGAAAAGTAGCTGAAACACTAGGACTTCCAGCAGTAACAGCAAAAGCCTGGACAACACTATATTTTAAAGGAGACATGACACAAGAACAACTCAAAAACGAACTAAGATGCGGATTAAGCACAATAAGCCAATCACTAAAACTACTAGAAAAATTAGGACTAGTAAACACTTTCAACAAAGATGGAAGAAAAAATATCTATTGCGCAGAAAACTCTTTTGACAAAATAAAAAGAAAAAAACTAGAAGCAATATTATTATATGCAATAGACCCGATGACGAGCATGCTAAACAACAGACTAGACCTGATAACAAACAAAGAAACAAAAAACAAAGCAAAAGAGCTCAAAGACAGCTGTTCAAAGATGGGAACAGGAATAAGAATGATGATAAGATGAAAGAAGAACATGTAATAGAACTAAGAAACGTCTGGAAAATATATAAGATGGGAGATGTAGAAGTAAAAGCACTACAAGACCTAAACCTAGAAGTAAGGAGAGGAGAATTTTTATCAATTATGGGACCATCAGGATCAGGAAAAAGCACTTGCGTAAACATGGTAGGATGCCTAGACATACCAACCAAAGGAGCAATATATCTAGACGGTCACAACATAGCACACATGACAGAATCACAACTTGCGCAAATCCGCGGAAGAAAAATAGGATTCATATTTCAACAATTCAATCTCATACCAACACTGACAGCGCTAGAGAACGTTACTTTGCCAATGATGTTCCAAAATCACCAGACAAGAGAAGAAAGAGAAGAAAAAGCAAGAAAATTATTGGAAAAAGTACAACTAGCAGACAGGATGGACCACAAACCATCAGAGCTAAGTGGGGGACAACAACAAAGAGTAGCAATAGCAAGAGCATTAGCAAACGACCCAGAAGTGATACTGGCAGACGAACCCACAGGAAACCTAGATTCAAGAACAGGAAAAATAGTGATGGACTTCTTAGCAAGCCTGCATGTAAATGAACACAAAACAATAATCATGGTCACGCACGACCAAAGCGTCGCGCAACACGCAGACAGGATAGAATATCTGAAAGACGGAACAGTAATCCAAAGCGGGGAAAGAAAGAAAAGACTAGAAAAACATTACCTGCTTGGAGAATTCAACGGAAAAAAACATACAAAAAAATAATAAAATAATATTTATGAGGTGGAATAAGATGAACAAAAAAATAATATTAACAATTTTTGTCTTAGCAATAATGTTTGCGACAACAATGATTGTCGGAGCAGAATCAGGAATAACAAGCCTGCCAAACATAAAAGTAAGCTTTGTAAGCCAGACACCAGACCCAGTAGAACCAGGAAAAATAGTTGAACTACGCTGGATGGTAGAAAATATTGGCTCAGGATCTGCAGAAGATGTGCAGCTGGAAATAATACCTGAATACCCATTCACAATATACAGCGGAGATCTAATACAAGACCTAGGAAGCATCAACGGAAGACAGACAGGAGCAAAAGGAGTAATTGCATTATACAAAATTAAGATTGATGACAATGCAGTAGAAGGGACAAGCGAGATAAACATCCGTTACAGAGTAGGAACAAGCGCATGGATCAAACTTGACCCATATGACATAAGCATACAGACAACAGATGCAACACTTTCAGTAACATCAGTAAAGATAGACCCTGAAACAGTCGCTCCAGGAAAACAAGGAACAATAACAATAGAGATGAAAAATTTAGCAGACTCACCACTAAAAGATATAACAACAAAACTAGACATGTCATCAGCAACACTACCATTCGCGCCAGTAGACTCAGTAACAGAAAAAAGAATAAAGATGGTAAGTCCAGGAGAGACAGTAAAACAAGAATACAAAATAACAACACTAGCAACAGCAGAATCCATGATATATAAAATACCCTTAACAATAACGTTCTATGATCATTTAGGCAACGCCTACGAAAAAAGCGACATCATAGGAGTAAAAGTAGGGGACATTCCAGAACTAAGCACTTATGTAGAAACATCAACAATATACCAAGCAGGAACATCAGGAACTGTATCAATAAAGTTCGTCAACAGAGGAGTCACAAACATAAAATTCCTAAACGTAAAACTGAACCAAAACGAGAATTACAAGATATTATCAGCAGAAGAACAATATCTGGGAAACGTAAACTCTGACGATTACGAAACAGCAGAATACAAATTATATATACAGCCAGGAGCGCAAAAAGAACTAGAACTACCAATAGATATAACATACAAAGACGCGAACAACAACGAGTACAGCAAACAAATAAAACCTGTCCTGAAACTATACAACCAAGAAGAAGCAGAAAAGATAGGAGTAACAAAGAAAGATGGCTCAACAGGAATAATAATAACAATAATCATCGTAGTAGTAGGAGTGTTTGTGTATTTCAAATTTAGAAAGAAAAAACACCACTAAACACTTAAAATGCTGCTAGACCATTTCAGGCTAGCAATAAAAAGCCTGAGAAGAAGAAAACTAAGATCCTGGCTGACAATGCTAGGAATATTCATAGGAATAGCAGCAGTAGTATCATTAATAGGGATGGGAGAAGGACTAAGGATAGCAATAACATCCCAATTCGGATTTCTAGGAAGCGATGTATTAAGCGTCCAAGCATCAGGACTGAATTACGGACCGCCAGGATCAGGAGCGGCAGAACCACTAACTGATGATTTAGCAGCAAAAATACAGAAAATAAATGGGGTAGAAGCAGCAATAAACCGTTACATAAAAACAGGAACTTTAGAATTCAACAACAAACAAGAAATAGGATTTGCAATGTCAATGCCTGAAGGAGAACACAGAAAAATAGTTGAAGAGATGATGAACCTAAAAGTAGCACAAGGAAGATTGCTAAAAGAAGGAGATACTAGAAAAGTCCTATTAGGAAACAACTTTGCAGACAGCAAAATATTCGGCAAAGCAATAAAATCCGGAGATACAGTATTATTGAGAGGAATAAAATACTCAGTAGTGGGGATAATGGAAAAAAAAGGAAGCTTCATGTTTGACAATGTAATATTAGTGAACGAAAAAACATTGCTAGATGATTTTGGAGATGACGGAACAGTAAGCATAATAGGGGTAAAAGTGAAAGATGAAAAACTGATGGATAATGTAAAAGCAGACGTAGAAAAACTATTAAGAAAAGAAAGAAATGTCAAGAAAGGAGAAGAAGACTTCACAGTGGAAAGTCCACAAAAAATACTTGAAACCCTAAACTCAACACTATTCGCAGTACAACTATTTGTGTACATCATCGCATCCATATCCCTAATAGTTGGAGGGATAGGAATAACAAACACCATGTACACATCAGTCCTGGAAAGAACAAAAGAAATAGGAATAATGAAATCAATCGGAGCAAAAAACTCAACAATATTCTCATTGTTCGCAATAGAATCAGGACTGCTAGGAATGGTAGGCGGTCTGATAGGAGTCGCACTAGGACTCATATTAGCGTACGGAATGGCATTCATAGGAAAACTATTACTAGGCTCTGAACTGATACAAGCAAGCGTAAGCATATGGCTGATATTAGGAGCACTCGCGTTCTCATTCATACTAGGAACACTAGCAGGAGTACTGCCAGCACTAAGAGCAGCAAAACAACACCCAGTAGATGCTTTGAGGTCAGTACTATGATAAGACTAGAAGAGATAAAATACTCACTCCAAAACATAATGCACAGAAAGATGAGAAGTTCTCTCACAATAATTTCTATATTAATAGGAATAATGGCAATATTTGCAATAGTAAGCTTCGGACTCGGAATAAGAAATTATATGGATGTGATGGCATCAGAAGCAGGAACAGACAAACTATTCCTGCAATCAAAAGGAGTAGGAGCTCCAGGAACAGACGAGACATTTAGCATAACAAAAGACCAGTTCGAATTCGTAGACAGAATAAACGGAGTACAACAAGCAGTATCAATGTATTTCAAAGCAGTAAAAGTAGAATTCAACAAACAAATAAAATACACATACATGATATCTATGGATCCAAAAAAAATAGAATTCATGCAACAATCATTCCAAATAAAAATATACAAAGGAAGACAACTAAAACAAGGAGACATGAATAAAGCAGTAGTAGGCTACAACTATCAGTTTGATGAAAAAATATTCAAGAAAGCAGCAAAAATAGGAGACAAGATAGAAATAAACGGAGTCCAATTTGATATTGTGGGAATAGTAAGCGAAGTAGGAAACCCACAAGACGATTCACAGATCTACATAACACCAGAAGCATTTGAGATGATGTTCCCACAATCAAAAGATAAATACGGATTTGTGATACTCCAATCCGCACCAGGAGAAAATCCTGAAGCATTAGCAGACAAGATAACAGAAAAACTAAGAAAATACAAAGGACAAGACGAAGGAAAAGAAGACTTCTTCGTACAAACAATGACAGATGCCTTAGCAACATTCGGAGTAATAATAAACATACTGAACGGAGTATTAGGAATAATAGCGCTGATATCACTCATTGTCGCATCAGTAAACATCACAAACACAATGTACACAGCAGTACTAGAAAGAACAAAAGAGATAGGAATAATGAAAGCAGTCGGAGCAAAAAATTCAGATGTGTTCACAATATTTGTATTAGAATCAGGAATACTAGGAATGCTGGGGGGAATACTTGGTGTAGTAGTCGGCTACATCGTTGCAACAATAGGAGGAGGAATAGCAGCAGGAGCAGGATACTCACTGCTAAAACCAATATTCCCATGGTATCTAATAATGGGATGTATAATGTTCGCAACAATTGTTGGAACAATAGCAGGAATGCTACCAGCAATACAAGCCTCACGACAGAAACCAGTAGACTCTTTACGGTATGAATGAACTAATACATATGAAGAAGGTATTGATTTAATTTTTTCTTAATCCGCTCTTTCAAATCTTTTCCTAAATCCAAACTTTCCACTTCTTTATCCCAATCAATATCTGGAAGCTTGGTGAGAGAACCTTTTAACGTCATACCTGCTAATTTGACCTGTCTTTCAACTTCTTTAGCAGCGTCAGAATTAAATTTTTCAATAACAGGAAATTTTGTGATATTATCAGCACCAGCCTTCAACAATACTGAATAATACTCTGGCTTGTCAACCCAAGCACCAGCAATAATGTGGAGCTTTGGAAAAGCTTTCCTCGTTTTATTTATCCACTCAGCATAATACTCTTTAGAAGGCGAAGAACTAAAAGGGGTGCCCTTATGAGGATTTAATGAATAGAAAGTAATCCTATCAATGTCATGCTTTTCAATAAACTTTTTCAATTCCTCAAAATCTTCTATTGTTTCACCAATACCAATCACTAAAGTCATAGCTTTCTTCAGATTGTACTTGTCACACACATCAAAAACTTTCTCAATCTCTCTAATCGGTTTAGAAGGACAAACATCATCATGGACTTTTTTGTTAACACACTCCACAGCACCACAAAAACCTTCCAAGAAAGGAACAAGCTTAGCAAGCTTATCTTCTGGAAGAACGCCCATATTGATCCACTGTTTCTTACCAGTAATCATGTAAATATCTTTTATCAATTCCCTTAATTCATCAAAATCAAAACTCTCATAACCCCCAGACAAGAACTCAATATCCCAACCAAGATTCTTACAGATAATCGCCTCAGCCAAAATAGATTCCTTAGAACGCCTAGCTTTTTTAGGATCCTTAATATTGCTTTTCTGCGTGGACATAAAACAAAACTTGCAATCTCCCCTACCACAATACCAACTAAAAAACAAAGCACGCTCAAACCGAACATATCTCATAAAACTGAAAGAATCAACCACATTATTTAAAATTATTCACTCTCTCTTCCAAAACAAGAAAAAAACAGCAGCCAACAAAGATAGCATAGCAGCAAAAATAAAAGCGTAACCAGGATTCAAAGTCCATAAATAACCAGCAATCAAAGAAGCCGGAAGGTAGATGATTCCTGTAATAAAGTTGTACAAACCCATAGCAGTACCTTTCTTCTTTCTCTCCAAATCACTAATAAAAGCCTTGCTCTGACCTTCATCAATAGAATAGAAAACACCGAATAGAATGAATAATAGGATAACATGCAATTTTGTTGATGCGAAAATAAAACCTATGCTCATTAACAGATACAGGATGAAACTTGTAGTTATTATACTCTTTCTACCAATATAATCACCAAGCTTACCAATAGGGGCAGCTACCAAAACAGAAGCAACATTGAACAAAGCATACAACAAAACAACATCCTTCATCTGAAAACCTACCATATAAGCCTTTAACAACAAAAAACCAAAACTGAAATATGCCAATGAGAAGATGGCAGCACTAAACAAGTAATGCTTGTAATCCTTGCTCAAACTTTTGTAAGCAGAGAAAATGTTCTCTCTCTTCTGCGGCCTAACATGAGCTTCCCTGATAAAAAGAAGAACTAACACAGCCAGAATCGCCGGAACTAAAGCAATAACAAAAAGCAGTTTAAATGTTGACAAAGACTGACTAAAACAACTCAACAAGAAAAAGTAATCAAAGGACCAACAACCGCTCCTGCTTTATCCAACGCCTTATGCACACCAAAAGAAAAACCACGATTAGCTTTAGTAGTCAAAGAAGAAATCCAAGCATCCCTAGGCGGACCCCTAAAAGATTTACCTAACCTCTCAATAACCCTAAACGAAGAAGCTAACAATACCGAACTCGTGAACAACAACAAAGATTTAGCAACAGTAGAAAAACTATAACCAACACCAGCCAAAAACTTCCTCTTGCCAAACCTGTCAGACAAGAAACCAGAAACATAATCAAGACTTGAAGCAGCAAAGTCAGCCAAACCCTCAATCAAACCCAACAATGCAGTTGAAGCTCCCAAGATAACAGTGAAAAAAATACTGAAAACACTAAAAATCATCTCAGAACTAACATCAGTAAGAAAACTCACAATACCTAACAAAAAAATGTTCTTATCAACACCAAAAAATTTCTTACCCATAAACATGAAAGGTGGCAAAACTTATTTAAAAAGGTTGTTAAAATACACACAACAACTTTAAATACTAAACAATAAATTCCTAACAGAAAGATGGTGTTTGGGGGATATGATAAAATGCTGGAAGAATTCTTAGAAAAACTAGTTGAAACCATAAAAAGAAATGATGCGCCAAACGCAGAACTACTAAAAAAACACAACATAACATTAGGAATGAGAGATGAGCAAGGAGCAGGAATACCAGTAGGAATAACAACTAAAGGATGCGTAACAGGATACGAAAAAGAATACTCCTCAATAATAGATGAAGAAGAACAAGTCACAATAAAGAAACCACACGTTGCAGACCCAAGCAAAATATTCTTTGAAGTATATGGAAGAACACCAGACGCGAAAGAACTAGAAAACTTCAAACCAAAAGTAAGAAGCATACTACCATTCAAACTAAAACCACGAGAAGGAAAACTGCAATATTGCGGAATAAACATACAAGACATAGTAGACGCGAACCAAAACAATTTTGGATTCGAAGAAACAGCATACTTATTGCTCACAAGCGAACTCCCAAAAACAGAAGAGCTAGAACAATTCAAACAACACCTAACAGAAAGAAGAATACTTGACAAACAATACAGGACAGCACTAATACATGACTACGCAAGCGACAACATAATGGTAACAATGTCAATGGCAATATTGAAGCTGCATGATTTTGATCCAGAACACAAATCAACAGACGAAAAACAAGTGTTAAGACACTGCTTGGATATAATAGCAAAGTTCCCAACAATATTAGCATATGCATATCATGCATCACAAGACAGAGAAGGAGCAGACTACACAATAACAAAACCCTCAAACTTACCATATGCAGAAGACTTCCTAAGAATGCTAAAAGGAGAAGGAAAATATACGCGCGAAGAAGCACTACTACTAGACAAATATTTAATGCTGCATGCAGAACACGGAGGAGGAAACAACTCAACGTTCACAACAAGAGTAGTCACATCAAGCGGAACAAACACTTACAGCACAATATCATCAGCGCTAGCATCACTAGAAGGACACAAACACGGTGGAGCTAATGAAGACGTGATGAAAATGATGAAAGACATAAAGAAAAATGTCAAGGATTGGAAAGATAATGAAGAAGTAAAAGAATACCTGCGAAAAATAATACGCAAACAAGCAGGAAACGGAACAGGACTCATCTATGGAGTAGGACATGCAGTCTATACACTATCAGATCCAAGAGCAGGAATACTAAAAAAATACGCTCGTGGACTAGCACAACAAAAAGGAAGAACAGACGAGTTTGAACTAGTAGACCTAGTAGGACAACTAGCACCAAAAGTATTTGCAGAAGAAAAAGGAAACGGAAAAACAATATCACCAAATGTAGACTTCTACTCCGGATTTGTCCTGGACTGCATAGGAATAGACCAAAAACTATACACACCACTATTTGCTATGGCAAGAACAGCAGGATGGACAGCACACAGACTAGAACAGTTAAGGCAGAATAGGATAATCAGACCAGCATACATTGAACAAATACCAGACAAGCCATACATAAATATGGAAGAAAGATAAATCTTTCTTAAACAAAGCAGAAAATGCTAAAACTAGAAGATATAACACACACTGAAGAAACAATACTCTTTGACAATAGCATAAGCTCTGACGGACAATTCATATGGCAAACATATGATATAAAACACCCAGAAGAAATACTTGGTGAAGAAATAACACAAGCACTAAAGACGCACCAAGACTTTTTTGCATTCCTAACAAGACCAAACACTTTCACAATAGAAGGAGTGAGAGAACAATATAAAGAATTCCTAAGAATAATATCAGAAAGAATGTCATTCTACGACCGAGTAGCAAGAAAAACAAGAAAAACACAAAGCCAAAAACACGAGACGTACAGACAACTAGGAAAGATGGCAAACAAAAACCTGAAAAAACTAGCCAAAAAAATATACGAGCCAATACACCAACAACAATACCAACCACTACAACAACTAGTCAACACTTTAGACATACAACTCATAAGCAATACAAGCCAGACAAACAAAAACTTAGTAGCAACAGCACTCTACGCAGCAAACATAGACAGAAGACAAACAGCAATAATCAGCGGAAACGAACACATACAAACACTAGTAGAAAAACTAAGACAACAAAACAACAACGGAATAAAACTTTACATGCAAAGAAACAACGAGTATACACTTCTCTAAATCACAAATAAATTTATAAACAACACCAACAAACAATTCTATAAATGAGCATTGCACAAATACTAAACCTAGAAATGATAACACCTTTAGCGTTGTATTCATTAGGCATGGCAGTGTATGCAGTATTCATCTGGCACTTCTATCGCTTCCTAGCAAGAAGAGACATATTCAACTTCCACACAGAAAAATACACGGACAAACAAGGAAAACTCACATTCAAAAAAATCATGGGGTTCACATCATACCTAATCGATTACTTAATAATCGTACCAGTATCAACATTCTTCTGGTTCGCAGTACTAGCAGCATTCCTATTATTCATGGCAAAACAACAACCCATAAACCAAATACTACTAGTCTCGATGGCAATAATTGCAGCAACAAGAATAACAGCATACTACAACGAAGACCTATCAAGAGACATGGCAAAAATGCTACCATTCACGCTGCTAGGGATATTCATAATAGACCCAAGCTTCTTCTCAATAGACTTGGTATTCACAAGAATAAAAGAAACACCAACATTCTTATTAGCAATACTCAACTATATAATATTCACAGTAGCATTAGAATTCACACTAAGACTAATTGTAACAATAAAACAATTAGTAAAACCAAACAAAATAGTATCACCATAAAAAAATAAAATAAAAATAAAAAAGTTTTTTTATTTATTCTTGCCTTTACCTTTAGCTGCAGGAACAGAGTCATCTGTCTCGTTTTCAGCAGAAGACTCATCTTCAACTTCAGGCTCTTCAGCTGGTTCTTCTTCAGGAGCTTCTTGTTCTGTCTCTTCAGTCTTATCTTCCTTCACCTTATCAGAACCTCTCTCTTTAACAGCGCCAGCGCCTTGCTTAACAATCCTAACTTTAGCAAGCTCTTCACCCTGTTTCAAAGCATTCTCTAAAGCAGCAATCTCAGCATCAGAAGCACCCTTCTCAGCCTTGATCTTAATCATGCTCTTATTCTTGTTAACCTGAACCTTCACTTTGAAGTCAGAAGTTACGTTCTGCAAGCCACTGATAACACTTGAAAGCTGAGACTTTTGCTCATCACTAAGACCATTAACTTTTAGTCTTATGTTGTTCAAAATCATCTCGTTCTTCTTAGCTGCTTTCTCTATCTCAACTTGGTCGGCAAGTTCTTGCTCACCATCACCATCACCCATCTCATCAACGTTCTCAGTAACTTCCTGCATAGTATCCTCAAAAGCTTCCTGAGCCTTAGCAGCCTTGTCAGTTTTCTTAGCAGCAATCATGGCCTGAACTTCTAACAACCTTTCCTTAGCATGAGCAAGCCCCATCTTAGCCTTAGCAGATTTGCCAAGAGTCAAAGCAAGACTAATCCTTTCCAAAGCCCTATCCAAACCCCACAAAGCAGAGTCAGGAGTTGTTCCAGCCTCTTCAGTTGCATCCTCATCACTAACAGTCTCGTTAGCGTCAGTTGTCTCATTAACAACAACAGTTGTGTTCTGATCAACAGTCGTATCATTAACAACCTCAGTGACGTTCTCATCAACAACAGTGTTATTTACAACTGTGTCGTTCACAACAACGTCTTCAGTAACGTTTTCATCAACAATTGTCTCATTAACAACTGTATCATTCACGACTGGCTCTTCAACAGTTGTATTTGTATCAACAACTGTTTCATTCAATGAAGTATCCTCTGTAGAGTTATCTCCAACAACTTCTTCATCAGCAAAAGCAAATGACGCAATAGTAAGCATCATAGCCAATGCCACAAACAAACCAAATAGTTTTTTCATTTTCAGCACCTCCGCTGATTTTTTTAACATCCTACCTACATGTATGGGAGAGTAACTACTTAATTTGTGTGTAAGAGACGAAGCCTCAGAATAAGAAATAAAACCTGGGAAACTGTCTTAATTGTTCCAAACTGTTCCAGCATTAATCTTTAAGGAAAACAAGGTTTTTCTTGCCCCTTTTTTCCTTAATAACTACTTTCCTGTCTTCTAACTCCTTTAAAAGCCTTGAAAGAGTCGCTTTTGAAAAACCAGTAGCCACCATTAAAGTACCCTGCTCACAACTACCTTCTTTCAACCTTAACACATTAACTATAATCTCCTCATCCTCTTTCAGATGCTTCTCGACCATATCATGCTTGTGAACAACAACTTTAGTCAAAGGCTTACCAACAACGATTTTTGGCCTGTGCTTTTTTCTAAAAATAAGAAACAAAAAAACACCAACAACCACAACAACAAAAGTCAACCACCAAAGATTTCTTCTTTGCTCAATCTGTACAAAAAAAGAAAACTCATCACCCACTTTTACGTTCTCATCCTTCCAATAAAAAATCAAGCTCTTACCATCAGTAGTAGCAACAGAAGGCTTAGGAAAAATAGAACCAGAAGACATATCACCAGAACTCAACTGTTTCTTTAACATTGCACCCTCAGGAAGAGTTAGCTTTACAACAAAATCATCCACGTCAAAATCAAGCATAAAACTCATAAGAAAATTTGATTTATCAATAAAATCTCCAGTAACATAATTATATCTCACCTTAGAATTATTCTTCAAAAAAACATCATCACCGCTCTCAACTGATTTATCATCAACATAAACACTCAAACCTGCATAATCAAAAGGAAGATCAAGAGCAAAAAAACCAGAAACTTTCCCATCAAAAACAACCACAGAATCAACAACAACCCGATTGTTAATTATATCAAAAGAGATATTATAATCACTAACACTAAAAGCGCAACAAAAACTAGAAACTAACACAAACAATACTACATTTAAAAAAAATTTCCCCCACATAAAACCACTTAATATAATTAGGTATAAAAAACTTTAGAAAGAAATAAGCCTCCGGGGGGAGTTGCACCCCCGACCTTCTGCTTACGAGGCAGATGCAATAGCTACTATGCTACAGAGGCACAGAATCAAAGATTCGTAAGAACATCATCCTTTGAAGGAAACTTCTTCTGACACTCAGCACAGATCAAATGTTGCTTACCCTTCTCATCCTTCACAAAAGTACCATTAACCTTCTCCAAAAAAACAATTCCAATATTAGACTTACAAATCTCACACTTCATAAAACATAAGAAAACAAAAAGAGTTTAAAAACCTTGTGGGATATAGTTTACCCTAAGAACGCGTTTTTCAACCAGCATCCAACAAATTATCCTTCAACTCATACAAAGCATTCAACAACCTGTTGATATCAGACATATCACGACGAAGATGAATAGCACTCTCACCAAGCTTTTGCTCATTACTCAAGATCTCCTGTAACTTCTCAAGCAAGTGCTCCAAAAACATTATGTGATCAGCAACAACCTGACTATCGGAATAAGAATCATCACTCAACATCCTTTTAATCTCACGCAAACTCTCACGATGAAACTCCTCCATCTCATACAAAGAAGTAGAAGGATTAACATTCATATTCATAACTTCATCAAAATCAGACGGCATACCAATTACATCCCCCGCGAAAGGCGAGACTACATAATAAGCAAAACAAATATATAAACCTTTCGAAAACAACCAAGATTATATAAAAAGAAGAAATAATATATAAAAAAACGAAAAGCTTATAAAAGTTACTACCAAGCCAGACGAAACCCTAAAGTTTATTAATAACTGAAAAAAGAGCTATAACTCAACATGACAAGAATAGCAGTAGTAAAGAAAGAAAGATGCAACCCAATAGGATGCGGAAACTACCTATGCATAAAATTATGCCCTGTAAACAGGCAAGAAAAGGAATGCATAACAATAGATGAAGCATCAAGAAAGGTCAAGATAGATGAAACTCTATGCACAGGATGTGGAATATGCGTAAACAGATGCCCATTTGAAGCATTATCAGTAATAAACCTACCAGAAGAACTAAAACACGAACCAATACACAAGTACGGAAAAAACGGTTTCCACCTGTACAACCTACCAACACCAATATTCGGAAAAGTAGTGGGAGTACTGGGAATGAACGGAATAGGAAAATCAACAGCAATAAAAATATTAGCAGGAGTACTAAAACCAAACCTAGGAAAAGAAGCGGAAGCAACACACAAAGAGATGATAGAATACTTCAAAGGAACAGAAGCACAAACATTCTTCGAAAAAACAAGAGACAAACAAGTAAAGATAAGCTACAAACCACAAGCAGTAGACCTGATACCAAAAACAACAAAAGGAAAAGTCAAAGACCTCCTGAAAAAAATAGATGAGAAAGGAGAATACGAAAAAATAGTAGAACAACTAGGACTAACAAACTTCCTAGACAGAAACATAGAAGAAGTATCAGGAGGAGAATTACAACGTATAGCAATAGCAGCAACAGTACTGAAAAAAGCGAACCTGTACATATTCGACGAACCAACAAGCTACCTAGACATAAAACAAAGACTGAAAATAAGCAAATTCATAAGACAATTAGCAGACGAAAACACTGCAGTAGTAGTAATAGAACACGACCTAATAATCCTAGACCATATGACAGACCTGATCCATTTAATGTACGGAAAAGAAGGAGTGTACGGAATAGTCTCACAACCAAAAACAACAAGGATGGGAATAAACATCTACTTATCAGGATACCTAAAAGAAGAAAACGTAAGATTCAGAGACAAAGCAATCAAGTTCCAACTAAGACCACCAGAGAAAAAAGAAAAAAAACCAACACTAACAAGCTGGCAAGACATAAAAAAACAATTAGGAAACTTCACACTAGAAGCAAAAGAAGGAACCTTGCTAAAACACGAAGCAGTAGGAATCTTAGGAGAGAACGGAATAGGAAAAACCACACTAGCAAAAATACTGGCAGGAGAGATAAAACAAGACAAAGGAGAGATAACCACAAAAATAAAAGTAAGCTACAAACCACAATATATAGATACACAATCAGATGAGCTAGTAGCAGCAATATTGCACGAAGCAATAAGCAAATACGAAGTACAACTCATAAGATCATTACAACTAAAAAATTTACTGATGAGAAAAATAAACGAGCTATCAGGAGGAGAACTCCAAAGAGTCATGATAGCACTCTGCTTATCACAACAAGCAGACCTTTACCTCCTAGACGAACCATCAGCATACCTCGACGTAGAACAAAGACTCATAATATCAAAAATAATAGCAGAAATGATGGAACAGAAAGCAACAACAGCACTAATAATAGATCACGACTTACTATTCCTAGACTACTTAAGCCAAAGACTACTAGTGTTTGAAGGACAACCAGCAATAAAAGGACAAGCAAAAGGACCATACAACCTAGAAGAAGGAATGACACACTTCCTAAAAGACTTAGGAATCACATTCAGAAGAGACCCAGAAAGCAACAGACCAAGAGCAAACAAAGAAGGAAGCGTAAAAGACAGAGAACAAAAAAACGAGAACAAATACTACTACCTCTAAGGCTCCTTAATATCAATAAAATTCTTCTTAACAGTCTCTAAAACCTTATCTTCCTTAGTCATGCTATAAGTAACTAACTCATTCCTAACAGAATCATATTTCATAGCCAAAGGATTCTTGCAACGAGCAGAAATATCACCAAACACATCCTTCTCAAGCCTGCCAAACTCAGACTGGTAATGCTGAAAATCATCAAAGAAACCAATCACAGCATCACTAATCCAATCCCGCAACAAACGATACAAATCATACTGAGTAGCCATAACCAGCACAAAATCATACATATATAAAAATATATCTTACAAAACAACAAACAATAAAAACCACACAAAAATACCTGAACAAGCATGAAAAAACGAACAATAGCAATAACAATACCAACACTGTTAGCAACACTAGGACTTACTAAAATGGTAGCTAACTTAGCGTACGAAGATATGTACACTCATGTAACAGATTCTGAAGCAATAACACATGACCAGGAAGAGTTCAGAAGATACTTCCAAGAACAACAACCAAAGTCATACAAAAACTGGGACAGACTAGAAGCAATGCTTTATTCAGCACAAAATGATATAGTAGTAGGATGCAACAGATTACCAGACCAATTCTCATCATACATACTAACTAACAAGATAGCAGAAAGACTAGCAAGAAAAGAAATAACCCTAAGAATATCACAACACCAACAAGCACTACCTCCACAAATAATTGACCTTGTACATTACGGAAATATTGAAATACAAACAGGAATGCCAGCACCAAAACAATCATTTGTAGTAACAGACAACCACTACGTAGCACTAATACAACAAGCACCAAAAAGCATAGAAGATAAAATAAGATTCACACAAGGAAAAGGAATAGCAAATCAACTAATAGCACAATACGGACAACTAATAATGTAATTCTTCAATTATTCCAAAACCCTATTTCAAAACCTTCCCAGTCTTCAAAAACCACAAATACAAATCCAACTCGCCCTGAGCTATACTAAATTTCTTACACAACTTAACAAGAACAGATTCGTATTCCAAATAATTCTTCCTACTCAAAGACTTATGAAGATGAGGGACTAACTTGTTCTCGTACAAAGTTCTTATGATATGCTTGTCAAGAATCGCGTAATCAAAAAAACCAACATTCCTAAGAAAGTGAGAAGCTTCTTTGTACCCAATACCTTTAATATTATCAACCAACCAATCTCTTCTTTCATCATGACCAAGATGAGTAATGATATCCTTCAAATCACTCTTGAAACGACAAGCCAAAAAAATAAAATGAGCACGACGATTATAAAAACGATACTTGACCTGTTTCAATCTCTTAGCCAAAACATTCTCAGAAGCACTACAAGTAAAACCTTTAAATCCAAGTTCCTCCTGAACACGAATGCCTAACTCAGCAGAAGTGTTAGCAGTCAACAAACAAAAACACAACTCAGAAAACCAATCCTCGCCCTTAGCCTTGCTCAAACTTCTGAAATGATCAAGCTTCTCATCTACTAAAAACTTGACCTCAGACTTTCTAACATCCCTAACATTCTTAATCAACGAATTCATAGAAGAACATTAAACAACCAACCAAGCAACAACACTTGTGGAACAGTAATTATTGGAAGCCACAAAGCAGCCCTTCTGCCAATATTCTGCCAAATCAAACCAATCTCAGTATAATCTGTAACCACACCAGCCATCAAAAAAACAAAACTATTACCAAAAGCACCAGTTTGCCTGAACAACTCAAAAGCCAAAGGAGCACTACCCTCAGAACAAACCTCAATAACAGTAGCAATACCCAAAACAACAAGCATGCCCAAAAACGTAGCACCCATATAAGTCATGAAGAAATGCTTAGGAATAAAAGCGCTAGCAAGACTAGCAAAAATCATACCAATAAGGATCCACCACAAAACCATCCTAGACAAAGCCCAACTACCACTTAAAACACCATTAATAGAATCAGAAATATTTTGCTTGGTAAATTTGTAAGCAGCAAATCTCTTCTTCATATCAGCAATGATAGAAAAATTATGATGCTTTTCATGAATACCGCACTTATCACACTCAACCATTCCCTTCCTCTCAAGCACCTGATAAATCAAACCAGTAATGATAGCAATAACAATAGCACCAAAAATAATGAACAAAGCCTTCAAACCAAAAAACCCAAAAAACAATATTGTAATGGGCAAGTTAGCCCAAGGACTAGCAAGCAAGAAAGCAACAACAGAAGAAGTGCTAGCACCCTTCTTGTACAACTCAACAGCAATAGCCAAAATACCATGACTGCAAGCACTCATCAAAAAACCAAAAAACACAGCAAGAAAAACACTCCTCTTCCTGTGCTGACCAAGATACTTCTCAATATATTCACGAGGAACAAAATAATCAATAACACCGCCAAACAACAAACCAATCAATACAGCCCACCAAATCAGTTTCAAATAACCAACCAAAGCATCAAACAAAGGATTCAAGAAAGCAACAAGATAAGAAATTATGAACAACAAAACAGTAATCAGAGAAGTAATAAACAACTTATCCTTAAACAACGGAACCCTCTTAACAGAACATTCAGGACAAGCTTCCTTAACCTTAAACTTCTTCTCAAACTTCCTAACACAAGCAACACTACAAAAAAAATGACTATGAGCCTTGATGTGTCCCTTCATACCACAGATAGGATCAGTCTTGTCCATACCCAAGAAAATCAAAACATAATATATAAACTTATGCTGTAACTACTAAATAAAAATCAGAACTCAACAATCTTAACCTTATCCAAAACACCCTTAACCAAAGCATCAACATCAAACTCTTCCTCAAACTTCTTCAACAAACCAGAACTAGACTTAAGCTCAGGATGCTTAGGCAAGAAAAAACTACAACAATCACCATAAGGCAAACAAGAAATTTCATAAACACCAATCCTCTTAGATAAAGCAATAATCTCAGTCTTATCCCAACCAATCAAAGGAGAAAAAATAGGCTTCAAAGAACCATCATAAGTAGCCTCAAGATTCTCCAAAGTCTGAGAAGCAACCTGCGAAAGACTATCACCAACAACCAAAAACTTAGCTTTTTCCAGATTAGCAACAGCTGAAGAAATCCTTAACATGAACTTCCTATAAACAAGCATCCTCACATCAGAACGAACCTTCATAATAATCTCCTTCTGAATAGCCTCAAAAGGAACGATGTAAAGTTTAGTGTGCAACTGAAACTTAGATAACTGCTCAGCAATCCTAACAATCTTATCCTGAACAGAACTAGACATCTGATTCTGATTCATAAAATGAACAAGAACAACCTCACAACCCCGCTTCATCAACAAATAAGCAGCAACAGGACTATCAAAACCGCCACTCAATAAAGCAACAATCCTCTGCTTCCTATTAGTGGGCATGCCACCAACACCAGCAACATCACCACAAGAAACAAAAGCAAACCTGCTAGTGATCTCAACCTTCAAAACAATATCTGGCTTCTTAAAATCAACCTTCTTACCCAAACCCTCAAAAATTACTTCACCAACCAAAGCATTAATTTCAGGAGACTTTAAAGGAAAATTTTTCTCATGACGAAAAGTCTCAACCTTAAAAGAACTAAATTCTTTACCTCTTGCTAATTCAAGAGCGCACTCCTTAATCTTCTCAATATCCAACTCACAACGCTTAGCAAAAGAAAAATAAGAAACACCAGGAACCTTAGACAAGACATCTTTTAACTTGTCAACATCAACGTCTTCATCAATGCTAATAGTGATCTGACCAGTCTCCCTAATACACGATTTGATCAAGTCACCACACTTCAACTTAATATTATCAATAAGCTTGCGCTCAAAAAAACTACGATTACCACCCTTCAAACCAATCTCGCCATAATGCACAACAACACAATCAAAAACATCTTTCATAAAAAGCTAAAGAACGAACATGATATAAAAAGCTTTCTTAAGAAACACTAGGCAAAACACAACCAGTCAAGCTAGCAAGCTCAGACAGTTCCATCTACCACACATAACAGCACCATTATCACTTAAACATTTAGAAACAAGCTAACCATCACAGTTAAATTTATATAAAAAATGATTATATTAGATTTATGGATTATTATCTTAGAAACAAAGAATGGTTTGAGAAGACTTTTTGGAGCGAAAATCATGATTGTCTACTTCTGCCAAATGGAATATTCAGTGATGAACAAAAGGATCTAGAAGTTCAATTAAAAATTCTTCTTGAGCTTATAAAAAGAGACGGAAAAATAATTGATTTGGGATGTGGAAATGGTTTATTACTAAAATTACTAATCCTTAATTCTAAACAAAAAATAATTCCTTATGGTATAGATTTTTTGGAGAAATCCATAAAACAAGCTAAAGAAATAGTTTTTCCAGAGTTCAAAGATAATTTTCATGTTGGGAATGTTGTTGACTATAAATTAGAGGATAAATTTGATTATATAATTACTGATCCAGTATATGTTTCTGATGAAGATGTAGAATATTATTATGAAAAGTGTTTTGGCGCATTAGAAAAAGATGGAATCCTAATTTTTTACATGCCCCCAGATAGTTTAAGAAATATCATCAAAAGAAGTCGTACACTTCCATTCCTAAAAATAAAAGGTATAAAATGGGTGAAATTCCCCCCAATGTTATTTGGCTACATTTCTAATACTAAATGAATGTTTTTGCTAAGCAGATTAGCCAAGACATTAGAAAATCTTACAATGATAAAAAGCTTTCTTAAGAAACACTAGGCAAAACACAACCAGTCAAGCTAGCAAGCTCAGACAAATCCATCTTACCCTCATAATGGGTGCCATTAATCACCCAAGTGGGAAAACCATTAATCTTATCCTCAGTACACTTATCAGTATCAACAGTGCACTCAACATAATTCACAAACTCAAAACTCTTACCAAAAGCTGCCTTCTGAGCCTTACAATGACTACACCAATAAGTACCATACATAACAGCACCCTTATCAGTCAAGCATTTAGCAAAAGGAACAAGCTCAACACCACCCTGCCTACCCGTAAAGAAAAAAACTCCAACAACTAACACAACAACAAAAAACAACACAACCCAAAACAAGTTCTTCTTAACCTTCATACAACACCATAAACAACACTTATTTTTTAATCTTTTGTTTCACAACAAAATAGTAAACACCAAAAAATATTGCTGAAAACAACGAAGAAGCAATCAAAACATCAAAAAAATAACCAAAACCACCAACACTTCCAGTCATAGGACAAGAACTAACCACCATTTTTTTCACCTCACAATTTTTTAAACTTCAACAGCAAAGAGCTAGATACAACAGACACAGAGCTCAAAGCCATAGCAGCACCAGCAATGATGGGACTCAAAAGCCAACCAGTAAAAGGATACAACAAACCAGCAGCGACAGGAATACCAAGTGAGTTATAAAACAAAGCCCAAAACATGTTCTGCTTGATCTTACCAATAGTCAACTTACTAAGCCTTATAGCCTTAACAACATCAGTGGTCCTATTATTCATCAAAACAATATTACCAGACTCCATAGCCACATCAGTACCAGAACCAATCGCAATACCAATATCAGCCTGAGCAAGAGCAGGAGCATCATTAATACCATCACCAACCATAGCAACCTTACCCTTCAACTGCAATTTCTTAATCTCATTCGCCTTATCCTGAGGCAAAACCTCAGCAATCACATGCTTAACACCAAGCTGTTTAGCAATAGCATTAGCAGTCCTCTTATTATCCCCAGTAATCATATAAACAAAAATCTTGCTCTCCTGCAAAAGCCTCACCGCCTCAACAGAATCTTTTCTAGGAGTGTCAGCAATAGCAAGCAAACCATAAATGGTATTCTTCAAAGACACAACAACAACAGTCTTACCTTCACCCTCTAAAACTTCAATTTTATCCTTTAACTTTGCAAAACCCTTAAGCCCTCTAACAAACTCAGGCTTGCTAACAACCAATTTATTATTCCCCAAAAAACCTTCAACACCATGACCAGGAATAGCTCTAAATTTTTTAACAGCAAAAAATCCAGTCTTATTCTCCTTAGCCATCAAAACGATAGCCTCAGCCAAAGGATGCTCACTATGCTGTTCAATGCTAGCAGCCATCTTAAGCAAATTATTTTTCTTAATCTTCTCATCAATAGTAATAATATCAGTCACTTCAGGCTTTCCTTGCGTAAGAGTTCCAGTCTTGTCAAAAACAACAGCATAAAGCTTGTGAGCAGTCTCCAAAGCATCACCGCCCTTAATCAAAATACCATTCTCAGCACCCTTACCAGTACCAACCATAATTGCTGTCGGTGTTGCTAGGCCTAAAGCACAAGGACAAGCAATTACCAAAACAGAAACAGCAATAATCAATGCAAAAGAAAACTCAGCACCAACAATAAAATACCAAACTGAAAAAGAAAGCAAAGCAATAACTATAACAGCAGGAACAAAATAAGCAGAAACGTTATCAGCAAACCTTTGAATAGGAGCCTTCCTACCCTGAGCATCCTCAATCAATTTAATGATCTGAGATAAAGTAGTGTTAGCACCAACCTTAGTAGTCCTAAACCTAAAACTTCCATTTTTGTTAATAGTTGCACCAACAACAATACTGCCTTTCTTCTTATCAACAGGCATGCTCTCACCAGTAATCATACTCTCATCAACAGCACTCTCACCACTAACAATAATACCATCAACAGGAATCTTCTCACCAGGCCTGACAACAACAATATCCCCAACAACAACATCATCAACTGCAATTTCAATCTCTTTACCTTTTCTCACAACAGTAGCAATCTTAGGAGAAAGATGCATCAATTTCTTAATAGCCTCACTAGTCTTACCCTTAGCAATAGCTTCCAAAAACCTACCAAGCATAACAAAAGTTATCAAAACAGCAGCAGCCTCAAAATACTGCTCACCCATAGGCTCAAAAAAAATAACAAAAACACTATAAAAATAAGCAGCACTAGTACCAATAGCAATCAAAGAATCCATATTAGCACTCTTGTTCTTCAACGCACCAAAAGCACTCTTGTAAATACCAAAACCAACAACAAACTGAACAGGAGTAGCCAACAAAAACAAAACATAATTCTTGTAAGGAACATCAATACCAAACCACATAAGCACCATACCAATCACGAAAGCAGGAACAGAAAAAATCAAACTAGTAATAAATAATCTTTTCAAATTATTCAACTCAGCAACCCTATTCTTCTCTTCAGAATCAACATCCACACCACTAGAAATATTAGCCTTATATCCCAACCCAGCTATTACTTTAATAATACGATCTTCACTATTCTTGTTCTCATCAAACTCAACAGTGGCCTTAGAAGTAGAAAGATTAACACTAACATAAGAAACACCAGATTCCTTACGCAACTTCTTATCCACCAAAGTTACACAACTCTGACAATGCATACCCCTAATTGAAAAATCAACCTTTTTCATTTCAAAAACCTCCAATCAACTCATCATACCGCAACCACAACCGCCACCGCTACTACCACAAGAACCACCTGAAGGTTTAGGAACAGCAGACAACTCTTTCTTCACAGCAGCAGAATCACTCAAATCAATATTATCCTTAACAATAAAAGTGCCACGAATCATACCCATCCAACAACTCCAACTAACAACACCTGCTTCAGTAGGAGTGAACTCGATAACCTGCTCGCCAGGTTTCAAATCAAAATTCAGACCATACTTTGGAACCTGAATAGCACGATTACAATTAGTAATCTCCTTAGCATTAATGATCCACCTAACAGGAACACCAGTCTTCAAAACAAAAGAGTTAGGACTCCAACCTGAACTTAAAACATCCATCCTAATCTCCTGAACACCATTATTTAAAACAGGAGCATTTTTTGAAGCAACAGTAACCTCTGAATAGCTATTACCACTATTAACTTTGAAAGAAGAAGTCAAAGACTTCAAGTCAAGACCACTTCCAGTCAAAACCAAACCATTATTTAGCATAATAATACCTAAAATAATGACAACAATACCTGAAAACTTTAAAATCTTATGAGTCATCTTCTTAGAGATAAAACTAGCAAAATAACCAAACCCAATCATCACAGGCAAAGTGCCCAAACCAAACACAAACAACAACTTAGCACCCTCAATCCAACTACCAGTACCAGCAGCCATGACATAAATGGCCTGCAAAGGACCACAAGCAATCATCAAACTATTCAACAAACCAACCACAAAAGGACTCGAATTAGCTGACTTTTTACCAACAAATCTTGAAACAAAATGAGGAGCCCTAAACTGAATTTTTCTAAGAACAGGAAAAATATTCAACATCTTCAAACCAAACAAGACCAAAAACAAACCAGCCAAAACACCAATCACCCCCCTCATTGTTGGAGTGAAAGCAATAAAAGAACCAAGCAAGCCAAACAAAGCACCAATAATGGTGTAAGAGATCAACTTACCAGAACCATACATCAAATGAGACAAGTGAGAACTCTTACCCTCCTGAGCATCTTTAGCAGTATAACCCACAACAAAACCGCCACACATAGCAATACAATGAAAACCAGTCAACAAACCAACAACAAACAACAAACCATAACCCATATTTTGGCTGATCTGAGGCAACTGAATAGTGTCAATAAAATTAAACAAAAAATAACCAACAACTAAAATACCAATAATAGAAAAAAACCAACCAAAAATTTTAGCAGAATTATTCTTACTTAAGTGCTTCTTTTTCTCATCAACAATAAAACACTTATAACCCTTCTCCTCAATCTTGTAAAGAATAGAATCAATATCTGTCTTAACCTTATCAAAAGTCACAAAACCAGTCTCTGAAGAACAATCAAACTCAATACTCTTAACACCATCAACCTTCAAAGCCTGGCGCTTAATGATAGTAGTACAACTATCGCAAGTAGTACCCTCAGCAATAAAGCCAACCTTAACAATCTTCTCAACATTTTCTTCACTAACATCATTATTCTCTTTAATCATTACTTCTTCTTCTACATTTTCAATTTCGTTATTTTCTTCTTCAATCATTTTAACACCCTATAACCTTCATTCTTAATCGCATTAACAACATCCATCTTATCACTATCATAATCGCATGAAACAACAGCCTTCTGCTTCTTTTCATCCAAAACAATATGGATATTCTTAGCACCTTTATCTTGCAAAGCATCCTCAACCAATGTAACACAACTCTTGCAATGCAAACCCTCAACATTCAACACAAACTTAACCATAATCTTCAACCTCACAAATTTGAACTGAAAGGTGTAAAGTAAAGCATTTATTAATAACATACCACACGAAAAACACCTCTAGAACGTTTAAAACCCATGAAAAACCGTCCCAGACCGTTTATAACACGATTTTAGGACTAAAACTTCTTCCTCAGAAAAACCTGATTAGTCTTACCAGAAACCTTTCTAGAAATTACACTTTTACTCTCTAAAGACTTAAGAATTAAAGACAAAGAACTCTTTGAAATACCAGTCCTAAACCTAAGAGTAGACTGCAAAATACCATCCTGCTCCTTAACAGCCTTAATCACATCCTGCTCATCCTTTTTGAAACCAGCAAGAAAAGCATCAAACTTACCTTTTTCACTGTCAACCTTCCTGGCCTCAGCAAGAGCAGAAGAAACCTTTAACTGATGCTCAGCCAAAACCTGCTGAGTCTTGTCAACAAAAACAAGATACAAACCAAACAAAACAATAGCAGCACTAACTGCCCAACCAACAATAAAAGGAACAAGATTACGATCCTCATGCAAACAAGTACCATCATCTAAATAACAAGAATTCCTCTGTTCAATCACCAGATTAATAGCAGCATCCTCCCTAGCTTTCATAACAAAAACAAAAACTGAAAGCAAGACACCAACCGCAATCAAAATAGCACCAATCTGTTTCTGATTCATAAAACCACCAAAAACTTTCTTGTTTATAAAACTTTACTTAGACAAACACAACAAGATAGCCAAATCCTCCTCTGCATGAAGAGAATGCTTAGAATTCGCAGGCATGAAAATAAAAGTTACAGATTTCAAAACAATCACTTCTTAACAAACAAACCACACCAGCAACGACCCTTCTCAATCCAAACATCTTGACTCTTAAAATTACAAGGACAAACCAAATCCAGATCACGCTCTTCAGAACCATCACGCAACCTACAAGGGCACAATTTCAGGCCATGCTTTTTCTCATTCTTAAACAACCCATCAAGAACAAAATCAACATGTTTAGTATCCGGATTAAGCATGAAATCATTCTTATCACAAAACTCGTTCAAAATCCTCAACAACTCTTCCTTGTTCATGAATTCATCACCGTAGTAGCTTCAGCATTGTCAACTTCAACATAAGCATTCTTAGCATGACAAGTAGGACAAATCTCCGGACCAGCCAAACCATAATGGATGTCGTTACAAACATTACAACGCCAAAACTTCTTAGCCATAACAAAACACCTCAATTAATCCACAAACCATGAATGTTGCAAACTTCCCTAGCTTTAATACCTTTGGTGTTATCCAAACAAAAACTAACCTCTGGCTTATCACCTGGATACAATCTCTTACCAGCAATAACTTTTCCATTCCTAACAAGCTGAATCAAAGCAATAAAATGTTTCTCCTCCATGGGATGAGGAACACTACCAACCCTTACAGTAACTATATTATCTGAGATATCCATCACAGGAACATGCTTTTCCTTACCTTCTTCCTTTTCAGTCTTCTCTTTAAGCAACTCCATATTCTTACCACAACAAACTAGTACTCCACCACCAGCATAAATCACAGAAACAATATTACCACAAATACCACACTTGTAAATCTCATTCTCCTTAGTCATAACAACCACCTCACTTCAACCTTTCTTCAGAAAGATGTAAATGATCAGTCTCAATCTCGATAAGAGCATTGAGTATTTGCTTAACTCTCTGGTTCTTAACCTCACCAAGAGACTTATTGTAAAAACCAATAGTCTTAGTCTCCCTATCATGAGATTCCTGCAAATTCTCCTTATTAGCTGAGTGACAAGGATCACCGCCTTTAGGAGCAGAAGGCAACTTCAAAAGCTTCCTCCAAACATTAGCGTGCTCAGCCTCAACCTTAGCCAAAGCTTTAAACAAAAGCTTTCCTTCAGAATCATCAGTCTTTTCAGCAGCACAAAAATAAAAAGCAGTATTACTAGCCTCCCTATTCATAGACTCTTCAACAACAAATCTGTCATTAGCATCTAAATTCTCATCAAAACTAACCTTTGCCTTTTTTGCTTCAACAATATACTTCTGGTGAGCACCACAAAAAGGACAGTTAGCAGGAGGAGCATCCCCAATATAAGGATCACCACAAATCATACAACGCCACAACTTAACCATACAAATCACCTTCTTTAAAAAATTAATTAAACTTGCAACCAACACAAGGATTGCAACCTCTACCACAAGATTTATTTGAGCTAGTTTAAAAAGATTTTTATATTTGACGAAGAAATACAGTGTTATGATAAGAATAGGGCCAGCAGGAAGTTCCGGATTAGGAAATGCAGAAGGAGTATCAGAAGTCAAAAGATTAGGCTTGGATGCAATGGAAGTAGAATTCACTTACGGAGTAAGGATGAGCATTGCAACAGCAAAACAAGTAGGAGAAGAAGCGAAGAAATCAGGAATAAAATTAAGCATCCATGCACCATACTACATAAACCTAGCATCAACTGACAAAATAAAACAGAAAGCAAGCCAGAAAAGAATATTAGACAGCTGCGAGCGCGGACACTACTTTGGAACAGAAAAAGAACTAACACCAATAGTTTTCCATGCAGGATTCTATCAAGGAAAAGACAAAGAAGAAGTATATGGGATAATCAAAGAGTCAATAATAGAAATGCAAAAAATAATAAAAGAAAAAAAGTGGAACATAATGCTTTGCCCTGAAACAACAGGAAAACCATCACAGTTTGGAAACATAGACGAGCTAGTAAGACTATCAAAAGAGACGAAGTGCGGAATAACAGTAGACTTCGCACACCTAAAAGCAAGACAGAACGGAAAAAAAGAATATGAACAATGGATGGAAAAACTAAAACCATTCAAGCACATACACTGCCACTTCTCAGGAATAGAGTGGACAGAAAAAGGAGAAAGAAGACACTTAATAACAGAAAAGAAAGACATAAATGAATTATTAGAATGGCTAAAAAAATATAAGATGGATGCGACAATAATCAACGAGAGCCCAGACCCAATAGCAGACAGCCTAAAAACAAAAGAGCTAATAAAATGAAAATAATACTAGACACAAACTTCTTACTCATACCAGCAGAGTTCGGAATAGACATATTCACAGAAATAGAAAGAATAATAGATTTTGAACACGAACTATGCGTAATAGACAAGACACTAGAAGAACTAGATAAGATCATGGCTGAACAGAAAGGAAAAGACAAAAGAGCAGCAAAACTAGCAAAAGATATGGTATTAAGAAAAGGATTAAAAATAATAAACACAACAACCCAAGGAAATGCGGACAAAGCAATATTAGAGATAGCAGAAAAGGCCAAAATAGTCGTTGCAACCCAAGACAAGCTATTAAGAGCCGAATTAAAGAAAAAAGGAGCGTATCTAATCGGATTAAGACAGAAAAAACACCTATTCATCGACAAAACCTATAATCTATAGAAAGCTTTAAATATGAAAGCCAAATCCTCAGAGGTAGCTAAGGGGGCAAAATATGTTTTACAAAACTGAAATAAGAGACCACATCAGGGTTCCGCCAGAACTATTTGACCTGCCAGCAGAACAAGCAATAATAAAAAGAGTAAAAAAAGACTATGAAGGATTCATATCAAAAGACTTTGGAATAGTCATAGATGTAGATCAAGTAAAAAGCGTAAAAGAAGGAATAATAATACCCGGAGACGGAGCCGCATATTACGAAACAGTATTCGACCTGCTAACATTCAAGCCAGAAATGCAAGAAGTAGTGCTAGGAAAAATAAAAGACATAGCAGACTTCGGAGCATTCATGTCAATCGGACCAATAGAAGGAATGATACACATATCACAAACAATGGATGATTTCGTAAGCTTTGCAAAAGACAAAGTACTAACAGGAAAAGACACAAAGAGATCACTAAAAGTAGGAGACAAGTGCAGAGCAAGAATAATAGCAGTAAGCTACAAAGACATAACAAACCCAAAACTAGGAATGACAATGAGACAAGGCGGACTAGGAAAACTAGAATGGGTAGAAGAAAAACCAGCAAAAGAAGAAGCTGAACCGGAGAAAAAGAAAAAATGAACTTAGAAACCCTACAGATTTCTGGTTCATTTAATCATGAGATGATCTAAATGAGCAAGAAAAAAGCATGCAAGAGCTGCAAACTATTCTATGAAGGAGAAGTATGCCCTATATGCAAGAGCAGCAGCTCATCAACAAGCTGGCAAGGAAGACTGTATGTGCTAGATGCATCAAAATCAGAAATAGCACAAAAAATAGGAGTCACGATCAAAGGAGAATACGCAATAAAAGTGAGATAAAATGGAACTAAAAATAACAACAAAACAAGAAAGACCATTGCTATCAAGAACAGACGTTTTCGCAGAGATAACATTTATAGGAGCGACACCATCAACAGAAATCGTGAAAAAAGAGATAGCAAAACAAACAAAAGCAAACGAACAACTAATCCATATCAAAAAGATAGCCACAGAATTCGGATACCAAAAAGCAAAAGTAGAAGCACACATATACAAAGACGAAAAAACAATGAAACTAATGATCAAAAAAGGAAGAAAAGCAATAGAAAAAGAACAGAAACAAAAAGATGCAGCAAAACCAGCAGAAGAAAAAAAGAGTGAATAAAAATGCCAAAAATCAAAAAGAAAAAAACAAGCATGCGATACAAAAATTATGAAGTAAAAGGATCAGAACTAAAAAGAAAAAACCAGTTCTGCCCAAAATGCGGACCAGGAGTATTCATGGCAGCACACAAAGACAGAAACACATGCGGCCAATGCGGATACACAGAAATGAAAACAAAGAAATAAAACAGTTCTTTAATTCTTAATTTTAAATTTTTAATAAAAAAACAAAAAGAAAACTCACTTACCTTTCTTCTTTTTCTTACCGCCACAACATGAACCACAATCCATGATAAAACACCTCCTTATTTTTTAACCTCATCATAATACTTATTATCATACTTCTCCTTATCATCAATCAAATCACTATTCTGCCAATTATACACCCAATCATCAACATTATGGATCTTCAAAGAACCATCAGCCATACGCGTAATCACCCTCTTAATCCCAACATTGATGATGAGCTTCTTACAGATAAAACAAGGATGAGCATCAACAAGCTTGAACTTACCATCTAAAACATTAGCGCTAAAGACATACATGTCCCCACCCATAATACTAACACCAGCCCTGGCAGCATTAAGAATAGCATTCTGCTCACCATGAACAGAACGACACAACTCATACCGTTGACCAGAAGGAATCTTCAACTCATGCCTCAAACAATTACCACGTTCCATACAATCCCTAGTCTTTCTAGGAGCACCAACATAACCAGTTGCAATAATCTGATCATCATTAACAATAATAACACCATGCATAGCACGCAAACAAGTACCTCTCTTAGAAACTTGCTCAGCAATACCCAAATAATACTCTTCCTTCGAAGGTCTCTTATCCATAATCACACCACCGTTGTAGTAAAATCATTCCCCTTAACCTGGAACAATCTTTTACTCTCTTTTAAAACTTTACTATTGATAACCCTGCCAACAAAAACAACATGATCACCAACTTCAAATTCATTGACCAATTCACACTCCAACAAAGCAACAGCTTTCTTCAACCTAGGACAACTGATCTTTTCACACTCCAACTTTTCCAAAACACTAAACTTATCAAAATCCTTCCCTGACTTCCTGCCAGCAATCAACGCAATCTCTCCATCATCTTTTGACAAGAAATTAACGCAAAAACACTTGCTCTTTTTGATAAGATTGTAAGAAAACCTTTCCTTACCAACATAAATAGAATAAAGTACAGGATTGAAAGAAGCAGGACTGTGCCAAGACAAAGTCATAGCATTATCCTTACTTCCAAATCTTGAAGAAACAACAATAACCTGCCTAGGATAAGGAACACTCAATAAATCCATACCAACCAAACCCCCAAAATAAAGCTAAAATCACGAGGCAAATTAATAAATCTTTCTATGAAAAAACCCCAAAACTTAAATAAAACCACCAAAAACCAAAGAGCATGATAGAAAACTTAGTACTAGTAGATGAGAACGATAAATCTCTTGGATTAGAAGAGAAATGGAATTGTCATAAAGGGCAAGGAAGATTACACAGAGCATTCTCTTTATGGATATTCAGGACAGATGGAAAAGTACTTCTGCAACAAAGAAGCAAACAAAAACTATTATGGCCAGAATATTGGTCAAACTCGTGCTGCTCACACCCAAGAGAAAACGAAAGCTATGAAAATGCAACAATAAGAAGAACACAAGAAGAACTAGGATTAATAATAGAACCAAAACTACTTACCAAATTCCAATACCAATCAAACTATGCACCGAACGGAAAACTAATTGGGTCAGAAAATGAGGTATGTGCATTACTCTATGCAATGACAAACAAGAATCCGACACCAAACCCAGAAGAGATAAAACTAACCAAATACTTAAACATACAAGAAATAATAGAACAGGTAGGATTACACCCTGAACTTTACACGCCATGGTTCAAGATAGAACTCAAAGAAATACAAAAGTACAAAATAAAATAATCATATGCCCCTAATTTCTACCTTCTTAATATAACTAGAAAGAATCTGTCTGAACTCCTCAAGCTCTTTAACATTGAAAGGCTTCTTAATCTCAAACTCTTTATTCAACAAACCAGTGCTTGACACGAACTGCTGAACAAAAAACTTATCAGCACCCTCAAGCCATAAACCAATCTTAATAACATCCTCCTTAGAAATAAGACCAGGAACGAAAGTAGTGCGAAACTCATAATTTACCCTACCCTCCTTCAACAACTCAACACTCTCATTAATTTTTTCAACATCAACTTCTGAACCAGCAACAACACCATACTTATCCTTCGGAGCCTTAATGTCCATAGCAACATAATTCACCAACCTCTGATCAATCAACAACCTCAAAAGCTCAGGATTAGAACCATTAGTATCAAGCTTCACAAGAAGACCAAGATCTCTAATATTCTTAATAAACAAAGGAAGACCCTTATACAAAGTAGGCTCGCCACCAGTAATGCAAACACCATCAACAATACCCTTTCTAGAAATCAAGTGAGCAAACAAATCATCCTCTGAAACATCACTCAACTTCTCATAATCCAAAACCAAACTAGGATTATGGCAGAAAGGACAACGAAAATTACAACGACCAACAAAAACAGTAGAAGCAATATAAGGAGGATAATCTACCAAAGAAGTCTTCTGCAAACCCTTAATATCAACTAAAGCCATACCACAACCCCCAGAATACATACTTAGTTTCTGTATTATATAAATTTTATCGAAAACGCAAAGATTTATAAATAAAATATTAATCCTAACAAGTACACAAAAATGGCAGAAGCAGAACTAACAGCGGACATAGACGATATCGAAGAAGAAATAATAAAAGAAGACAACGGCTTTGTCCAAAAAATAACATCAGCACAAGAAGAAGTAGTAGGCAGAATAACAAAATCAAGCAAGAGCATACAGAAAAAAATAGAATCATTAAGCCAAGATGATATCAGCGCAGAAAAAGAACCGATGAAATCATTATTGGACATATTCTTGAAGAACAAGGAAAAACTGACATACACATACGACGAGTTCGACAACGGAGTAATAAGAGTGTTCGAAACAATAGACGAAAGCTTAGTTCCAGAAATGCATAAAGTAGCAGACGCACTATCAAAACAGGTACCATCAGACATATTCCTGCACGAAAATACAGTAACAAGCTTCATACTAAACTCAGAAAAACCAGTAATGATATTCTTTGTATACCCAGAACAAAAAGAAAGCAAACAACTAATAGAAAAAATACCAGGATACATATTAAATTTCGGGAAAGTAGAAGTAAGAGCAATAAATGTAAAAGAAAGCGAAGAGATGGACGAAATATTCAAAGTAGGAATAGAAACACCAATAGTAGTCTTGTACAAATTACAGGATGATGAAATAGATGAAGCAGCAAGACTAACCGCAGCACAAGCAACACAAGAAAACATTGAAAAGATGTCAAACCTGTAAAACTAATTCTCTACAAAAATAAGATAACTTTAAATAGAATAATCCTATTGATAATCAATAAATGGTAAAAAACCCAAAGATAGGATACAACCATAACGGACACAAAAAGAATGACACACTAGGGATAATAATTTGTTTAGTAGTGTTCCTATTATTAGTCGAGTCAATACTAAAATCAAGAAACTTCGCGTTCCTGATACTATTCTTGATCATACTCACATTCTGCATAATAACATTTGTGGTAAGTTACTGCAAGAAAAAATAAGTAGTCACCAACATAGGACAAGATAATATATTTATACAATAATTCTAAAACAACACAATCGGGGTGAAATTTATGAGAGTAAGACTAAAACTAGTGAACGAAGGAGGAGAAGAAAGAATAGATCACAAAACAATAGTAAGAGAAATAATGATCAACGAAGACTTCATAAACCCAAAAAACGAAAGCATAGCAATAGGATTCAGAAACAAACACAGCTCAGGAATAATAGAATTCTCAATAACAGAAGTAGAACAACTATTCAAAGAAGTAAACAACAAAATACACATCCTAAAAACATTCAACATATTCGGAACAAGCGGAGCAATAAACCTGGGAGAAAAGAAAAAGAAATAATCACTTCTTCAACTCTTCTTCGATATCATCAAATCCGTGAACTTTAGAAACAACTTCGCCATCTTCTAAAAAAACAACAGTAGGAACTTCAATAACATCAAACTCCTGAGCCTTCAACAAACCCTCAGGCTTAGAAGCATCAACAATCTCACCACTCAAACCAGAATCCTTCATCAACACCTTAACAGAAGGACAATTCGGACAAAAAGGAGTAGTAAACAACAAATAAGAACGCGCCATTCAAGCCTCCGAAGGAATCACCAACTCAACAGGAGACTCGATAGATAACTTCTCATCAAAAGTAACTCTATCAAAAAACTCTTGCCTCTTACCATCATTCCAGTTCTGCACAGGCCTGAAATAACCAACAATCCTTGAATAAACTTCGCACCTAACAACTTTACTCATCAGCCATCACCTCAACTTTTTTCTCTTCAACACCAAACTTATCAAGATCCTCACCAGTATGCTCATAAGGACAAGTGTGGTGCTCACCACTAATATAACCATGAACAGGACACACAGAGAAAGTAGGAGTGATAGTAAAATAAGGCAACCTAAAATTGTTAGCAACCTTCCTCACAAGCTCCCTACAAGTCCTCCAATCACTAATCTTCTCACCAACAAAACCATGAAACACCGTGCCACCAGTATACTTACTCTGCAACTCATCCTGGTGCAGCAAAGCCTCAAAGATGTCCTTAGTATAATTCACAGGCAACTGAGAAGAATTAGTATAATAAGGAGACTTATCAGTACCAGCAGTAATTATATCAGGAAACCTCTTCTTATCATGCTTAGCAAACCTGAAAGAAGTACCCTCAGCAGGAGTAGCCTCTAAATTATAGATATTACCAGTCTCCTCCTGGAAACCACGAATAGTGTTCTTCATGAACTCCAACACGTCCAAAGCAAAAGTCCTACCTTCATTAGAATCAATACCCTTATCCTTTCCCAAAAAGTTAAGACAACACTCATGCATGCCATTCAAACCAATAGTAGCAAAATGATTAGCCAAAGTACCCAAGTACTCTCTAGTATAAGGAAGCAAACCATTATTCATATTCTTGGTAACCTCCTTCCTCTTAATCTCCAAAGAATTCTTAGCCAAAATCATCAAGTGCTCAAGCCTGTCAAAAAATTCTTCTTTAGACTTAGAAAGATAACCCAGCCTAGGCATGTTAATGGTAACAACACCAATAGAACCAGTAGATTCACCAGCACCAAACAATCCACCAGTCTTCATCTTCAACTTATTAAGATCAAGCTGCAACCTGCAGCACATGCTCCTAACATCACCAGGCTTTAAAGAAGAATTAATGAAGTTCTGAAAATAAGGAGTGCCATACTTAGAAGTCATCTCGAACAACAACTTCGCGTTCTCACTATCCCAATCAAAATCCTTAGTAATATTATAAGTAGGAATAGGGAAAGTAAAAATCCTATGATTCATATCACCATCCATCATAACTTCCATAAAAGCCTTATTAATCAAATCCATCTCCTTCTGGTAATCACCATATTTGGTATCAATCATCTTACCACCAACAATAGCTCTCTGATTCTTCAAATCATCAGGAACAACCCAATCAAAAGTAAGATTAGTAAAAGGAACCTGATTACCCCACCTAGAAGTCTGGTTAATACCAAAAATGAATTCCTGCATACCCTGCTTAACACTAGCATAATCAAGATTATCATACCTAACTAAAGGAGCAAGATAAGTGTCAAAAGAACTCAAAGCCTGAGCACCAGCCCACTCATTCTGCAAAGTACCAAAAAAATTCATTATCTGACCAAGAGCAGCATTAAAATGCTTAGCCGGCTTAGCAGCGACCTTACCAGGAACACCATTAAAACCCTTCTCCAAAATCTGCCTCAAACTCCAACCAGCACAATAACCAGCAAAAGTTCCCACACTTAAATCATGAAGATGAAAATCAGCATTCCTATGAGCATCACCAATCTCCTTAGGATAAATATTCTTTAACGCGTACTCAGCAATAATAGCACCAGAAATGTGCGCTTGCAAACCAGAAATAGCATAACCAGCATTAGAATTCTCCTTAACCCTCCAATCACTCATGCCAACATAACCATCAATAACATTAGTCACTTTCTTCAAGAAAGCTTCAGCTTCCCTCATCTCAGTTCTCTTGTTCCTGTACAAGATGAAAGCCTTAACAGTCTTAGAATGACCAGTCTTGATCAAAACCCTCTCAATAACATCCTGAACATCCTCAACAGAAGGAATATAGGATTCGTCATACTTGTACTCAAGAACAGAAATAACTTTTTCAGCCAAATCCTCAGCAACCTTTATATCATGACCACCAACACTCTCAGCAGCCTTGAAAATAGCATCAACAATCTTTTCCTTAGCAAACTCAACAACCCTACCATCCCTCTTCCTAATCTGTGTAATAGAACAAGGATGAGAACTCATATCATCAGAAAAATCAATGCTATCCTTCTCAGCCATCCAAAAAACACCTCACTTCTTCAAATCCTTAATCTCTTTCTCAAAAGACTGAATGTCCTCGAACTCCATGTAAACCGAAGCAAAACGAATGTAAGCAACCTTGTCAAGCTTCTTCAACTCACGCATCACAAGCTCGCCAACCTTCCTGCTCTCAATCTCAGGCTTTTCGGTATTCCTCAACTTCGCTTCAATAACAGATGCGACCTCATCAATCTTTTCCTGAGTCACAGGACGCTTCTCACAAGCCTTCCTCAAACCATTCAACAACTTATCCCTGCTAAAAGACTCCCTGCTACCATTCTTCTTGACAATCATCAAATCAGCAAGATCAACACGCTCGTAAGTGGTAAACCGTTTCTCACACTTCAAACACTCACGCCTTCTCCTAGTGACAAGCTCATCCTCAGTCTCTCTCTTATCAACAACTTTAGTATCACCAGACTGGCAGTAAGGACATTTCATAGTAAGATTAGATAAACACAAGATATTGTGTTTTTTAGGCTAAAAAACCACAACATATTGATAAAAGTAGATGCTATGGTTATTTATAAGCATTTCTGTTGTCTGAAATATATAAAAAAAGTGAGAAGTTTTATGGGCGTCAAAATTTTTATCAGTGAAAAGTAGTCATTAAAAAATTGATTTATTTACAATACTAGAAATAAATGAAAATTTTGCAGAAAACACTACTTTTTCTTAACCAGCCAATGAATTATCGACGGTGAACGAGTTATGTTTTTCTTAACAGTAATATTGTGCAAATCAAGCAACATGTGAAACAAGATACCTAAAGAAAAAAACATCACTGGCTTGTAAAAAAAACTAAGCACCAACAAAAAAACCCAGAACTCAAAAGTATGAAAAACATTAAGCCTAACAGTCAAATGACCGCTATAATTCTTATAAAACAAATAAGCACGCTTCAAACTAAGATCACGAAAACTAAAAACATAATCAAGATAATGATCAACATCAACAAGGAAGCTCCCAACAAAAAAAAGAACACACCACCAACCAACAAAAGGAAACAAGACAGCACAAAGAATCAACGAAACAAAAAAATGCATAGAAACATTCATTTTTTCTTCTTCACAACCTTATTCAGATCACTTATTAAAATATCAGCATCAATACCATGAGCTTCACAACCCTGAGCGATGTTCTCAAAATGAGCAGCAGCACAACCAACACAGTGCAAACCATGATTCATAAAAATATCAACAGTCTCAGGATGTTCCATAACAACCTTACCAATAGGCATATCCTTAGTTATATCATCAGAAACTTTTTTCTTAGCAGCAGACATCATTCCACCTTAGTAATCTTGATAGCATCAACAGGACAAACCTCTTCTGCATCCTTACTGCAACCAAGCTCTTCAATCTCAGCCTTCTTAACCTTGGCCTTAGAATCATCACCAATCTTAAAATTATCAGGGCACTGAGCTTCACAAGCACCACAACCAATACAAGCATCCTTATCAATTTCTATCTTAAACTTCACCATCAAAAATCCCCCTCAACTACCTCTTTTTGTTAGATAAACCCTGAAAAACAAGCAAGTCTTCGGTAGTAATCTTACCACCCTTCTTAATCTTCTCCTGAACCGCCAACTCTTTATCCTTTAAAGTAATAGCTTCCTTCTTCCTCTTCTCCTCCTTATTATCAGCCTTCTGCTTGCCAATCTGCTGATTGATCTGATTCATCTCAATAAGTTTCTGCTGCAATCTCTCATTAACATCAGCAAACTTCTTCTTCTCCTCAGAAAACTCCTTGAAAGCCTCATCCTCTTTCACTTTTAACTCATCAATCTCCTTAGACTTAGCAATAATCTCCTCATGCTTCTCCTGACTCTCCTTAGCCTTGACCTGAATCTTCCTATGAGCATCATCAGCATTAACCTTTGACTTCTCAATATCCTTAGACATAGAATGAACATCACTCCACACACCAGAAATTTTCTGCAACTCAACAAACTGCTTCCTCAACTCCTTAATCTGCTTCATGATCTCCAATTCCTTATTGAAACTCATAACATTAGTCTCAACCTTGTACTCCAACTCATCAATCTTACTCTTAATCATAGAAGGATTACCCCTAATATTATGCTTGCTCTCAATATCCTTCTTTTTATCACTCAATTTCCTAACCTCAAAAATCTTATCCTTGATCTGCTTGTTAAGCTCTTCCCTCACCTTCTTATTCTCCCTGACCTCTTTAGTGAAAGAATCCCTCTTAGCCTTAGCCTGCCTGATCTCAGAAATAAGCTTAGCAATCTGGTTGCCAAACTTTTCCCTCTTAGAAAACCAATCCTCCTTAACAGCATTGATAGAATTAAGCTCATCCCTCAAAGAAGAAACTTCATTCCTCAACACATCAAGCTTTTTATACAGCTCCTCCTTAGAAACAGAACTAACTAAATCACTATCTTTCTCCTTTTTAGAGCTCCAATCATCTTCTTTATCTGACATCGTAAAATAACTCTTCGTTGTCAAAAACTAAAATGAAAGAGTTTTGAAAAACTCTCCCAATTTATCCAAACAAAGCGCCTAAACCAGCTGCAGCTTGCTCTTCCTTCTTCTTGTCATCTTCAGGGGACTTTTCAGCCTTCTTCTCTGCTCTCTCTCCACCAGCTGCAGAAGCAGCGACGGGAGCAGCAGACACGGCAACAGCAGCCTTTTCAATAGCTGCGTTTATGTCAACTCCCTCTAAAGAAGCAACCAGAGCTTTAACTCTAGCGTTATCTACAGAAACGCCAGCAGCCTCAAGTACCTTGGAAACTGCACTTTCTTCAACTTTCTTACCTGCTTTGTGCAAAAGCATTGCAGCGTATACATATTCCATTTTGGTTACCTCCGATAAAATATTATTTCTTTAAAGCTTTCTTCTTCAAAAGCTCTTGAACAGTAGGAACTTTTTCATGATTTGTACCCATCCTTTCCCTACCAGCCCTGATAATCTCTTCAGGACTCAAATCAACCTGGGTCTTCAAAACCTTCTTAGCCTTCTGCGCATCAAGATTAACACCTCTAAGTGTCCCCTTCTTCTTCAACGCATCAAGCAAGCTCTCAACTTGCTCATTCTCTTTTTTCTGTCTCTCACTCAAATTCCGAACATCAGCATTAACTTTCCTGACCTGATTCTCAATCCTTTCAACAGTCTTATCGTCAGGATGAGCAATCTCTTGCTTTATCTCCCTCTCAATCTCAGCAACTTCTTCTTTGATATGAGCAATCTTGATCTCAGCGACTTTCTCCCTGAACTCTTCAACATTAACAGTTGCGGAAGGAACAACTTCCTCAACTTCTTGAGCAATCTCCTCCTCCAAAGCTTCTGCTTGTTCAGCAATAGCTTCCTTCTCTTCAAGAGGAGCATCCTCAATTTCTTTCTTAAATTCTTCACTCACAGACTCAAAATCTTTCTTCACACGCTCGGCAGCAGCATCAACAGTCACTACCCCCAATTGTGGGTCTTCAACAAAGACTTCAGCCTTGCCTTCTTCTTCAATAACTAGTTTTTTTTTTGGTCCGAAACCTGAATTCCAGCAGCACCTGTCAAACTCAACATCTGCCTCTCAGCCTTGGCAAGAATCTCACCAACAACTAAATCAGCAAGGATGTTAGCCTCCAAAGCAACAGCCTTAGAATCCCTGAAAGATTTTATAATCATGACTTCAATATTATCTTTAGTAATATAACCAGCCTCAACAGACAAGTTCATAGCCCAACGAGCAGCATCACTCAATTTCTTCATGAATGCAACTTCATCAATAGCTAGCACATCTTTCTTGAAAATCAAACCATTCTCATAAACAGCAACCAAATCCAAACCAATCTCCATAGGCTGGATACCAAACCTCAACAACATACCAGCAAGAGGAGCAGAAATCTTCTCTCCTTCCTTACAAACAACACAATCCTCCTTAACAGTAACTTTTCCACCCTCAACACCAGCCTTGATCCTCAAAGCTCCCAACTCACCAATGATTGGACCAGGAGCAAAAGTAGTAGGGCCAGCAGGGATTACAATATTTTTAGGAGCAATCTGACCAGCTTTTGCAGGAGCAGGACTCTTACTCTTATCAAGAATCTTACATAATTTGAAAGGATTCTCCCTAGTAAAAATCAATGCAGGCATGCCTCTCAAGCTCTTCTCCAACTCTTCAATGCCAGGCTTGTCCTTCTTAGCAATCTCAATAGCAAGCTTCATCAATCTCCTCTTAGTCATCTTCAAAACACAAGTGTTTCTGAGAGTTGCCCTCATCTGCTGAAGCTGAGGAGTAGGCATTCCCTCCATGTTAAGAGCGCCAATAATAGGATAATCCTTAATCAATTTAGCAAAATCCTTCACAACATCCTTTTTGTATTGAGCAACGTGCGCCATTATTTCACTTCTTCTTACCCTTAATCTCAGAATCTTCTTTCTTAATGATATTACCATTCTCGTCAAACTTAATTACCTCACTCATAGTCATCTTGACAAACATGTTCCTTATGTTATGCTTGTCCTTAGGCAAGTGATGAATCAACTGATCATAAGCAACTATTATATTATCAGCAACTTCCTCCTCAGGCATTTCTTCAGAACCAACAGGACACTGAATAATTGGAGAAGTCTTAGCAGAAATCTTCAAAACTTTCTGCAATCTATCATACAATGGCTTAAGCGCAGCCTTTGGAGGAACAACGCAACCAGCCTTAGGATTAGGCATCTTACCTCTAGGACCAAGAACTTTACCAAAAGCTGCAGCAACCCTCGGCATTATATCAGCTTGAGCAATAAAAAAAGTGTGCTTCTCAGCAAGCTTCTTTGCCAACTTCTTATCCTTAGCATATTTATCAAAATGATCAACATCAATAAACTCATCACAAAACTTCTCAGCCTCAGGCTTCAACTCTGGACCAACAAAAGCGCAAACACTAATCTTTCTTCCCCTACTAAAATGAAGATTAGCAAAGAACTCAACCTGGTTATCAGGCTTTTTCATATCAAGACCTTTAAGATTAATGACCATATCAAAAATCTGCTTGAAATTACGCTTAGGAGAAGACTCTTTCAACAACTTAATCGCTTTAACAATCTCATTCTTATCCATTCACGACCAACTCCACCCTACTACCCATATGGTAGTCAACGGGAATACTGTAAGACTGGGAGAATAAT
>Ga0315297_10000025_pt1 | contig 70062 bp, 53 predicted proteins | sample YL17G15_0_MG_FD_203628 | JGI IMG/M metagenome (GOLD analysis project Ga0315297, IMG submission 203628) | Sediment microbial communities from Yellowstone Lake, YNP, Wyoming, USA - YL17G15_0 | ecosystem: Environmental > Aquatic > Freshwater > Lake > Sediment | place: USA: Wyoming | collected...
AGATCATGTCCGGCCTTAAAATAGATGAACAAAGGATCCCGCAGGACGGGCGTCTTCAGATAACCACAGAAGACAACAGGAGCCTGGATTTGCGCATATCCACTTTGCCAACGGTAAATGGTGAAAAGATCGTAGGCCGTATTCAGGATAAATCTAAAACCATTCCTGATCTTCCGGATTTAGGAATTCAAGGGGAAAACATGAATAAAATGGAACGTTTTACGAAATTGCCCAACGGGGTTATTCTGGTCACAGGCCCAACGGGCAGCGGGAAGACCAACACGCTTTATTCCGCGCTAAATCGCCTGAATACAATCGGCGTTAATATATTAACATTTGAAGATCCAGTCGAATATCAGATGGATGGTTTGAACCAAAGCCAGATGAAACCTGACATTCATTATGACTTTGCCTCAGGCCTGCGTACAGCCTTGCGCCAGGATCCTAACATCATAATGGTGGGAGAAATCCGTGACCAGGAAACTATTGATATCGCTATCCGCGCGGCCCTTACGGGACACCTTGTTCTTTCCACAGTACATACCAATAGCGCTGTCGGAACGCTTACCCGTATAACAGATATGGGGATGAAAGGATTCTTAATCGCTTCAGCTATCCGGGGCATCATCGCTCAGCGCCTTGTGCGCAGAGTTTGCTCAAATTGTAAGGAATTTTACGTTCCTGACCCTAAATTAATAGAGGAGATAAAATCAGAGCTTAAGGGTGTAAGCGAAAAACATCTGGACCCGAAACTTCTTAAAGATATTAAACTTGCCAGGGGAAAAGGTTGTGAAAAATGCAGTGACACTGGCAAAAAAGGACGAATGGGTATTTTTGAAATAATGGAAATGGACCGTGAAATCGGCACTTTAGTGCTTAGGAACGCTCCGGATGCTGAATTGATGGATTGCGCTAAAAAGAACGGGATGATAACCCTTAAACAGGATGGTTATATTAAAGCCCTGCAAGGTGATATTCCGATTGAGGAGGTTTATCGCGTTGTCCAATAACTTAAACTGTAAATCCTAATTTCAATTCAAATCCTAATAACTAAGCTCTAATCTCTAAACAATATCAAATGATCAAATTACCAAACGACCCAAACTTACCAAACGACCCAAACTTACCAAACAATCCAAATTTTTGGGAGTTTGGTTTTTGGGTAATTGGAATTTTAATATTTGAATTTTGAATTTGTTTAGAATTTAGATATTAGAATTTAGAACTTAAAAATTATGAGCCCAGCAACACTACATATAGGTGCCGCACCAGTTACCGAAGAAGTGATAAAGGAAAAGCCGAAAGAGCCTGAAAAGCGCGTAAAAAAGGCGGCAAACATAATAGATCTGCTAAACCTGTATTTTGGCAAATTCGCACCGATTAAAGATGACGATAAGGTGAGTTTTTTCAGATTGCTGGCAACAATGATAAATGCCGGCATTACTCTTACGAAAGGCCTGAGAATACTTGTGGACCAGATCGAGAATCAGCATTTTAAACAGATTATATCCGATATCGCGTTCAAAATTGAAAGCGGGTCAAGCTTTTCTGAGGCTTTATCGGCTCATAAAAAATATTTTAGCGATGCCCAGATAGGTATGGTGGCATCAGGCGAGGCTACAGGCCGGCTAAATCAGGTATTGCTTCAGATAGCCATTGAAGTAGAAAAATCCTCACAACTTTCTAAAAAAATAAAAGGTGCCATGATTTACCCGATTGTGATTTTGGTGATCTTGGGCGCCGCTATGTATGCTGTAATGACTATAGTAATGCCGAAAATCAAGGATGTGTTTGATAGTCTGGGCAGCGAACTTCCTGCTATGACCCGGATGCTTATTAATATGAGTAATTTCATGGTGGGCAAAACCGGTCCTCTGCCAAATGGCATATTGATTATTATCGGGATAGCCGTTTTTATTATTTTTGTAAGGTGGTGGAAACACACAAAGACCGGCAGGATAATATGGACAGAAATGATAATGCGCCTGCCTGTTTTTGGGATCCTTATTAAAAAAACAGCCTTGGCGCGATTCTGTCGTAGTTTAAGCACCCTCACAAGCAGCGGTGTATCAATCTTAAAAGCCCTTTCTATCACTGCAAACAGCGTTGGCAATCCAGTTTACGAAAAAAGAATAAGGCAGATAGCGGAAGATGTGAAACGCGGTATTACAATGGGCGAAAACATGAAGGACGACGTCAAATTTTTTCCTTCGATGGTCGTAGGTATGATAAATGTCGCTGAACAGACCGCCCAGGTAGATCAAATTACAGCGAAATTAGCTGAATTTTATGAGGAAGAACTTGATGATATGGTAAAAAACCTTTCCCGCCTTATGGAACCTATTATTATAGTCGTGCTTGGCGGTACAGTAGGCTTTCTGGTTATAGCTGTAATGTTACCTATTTTATCTTCATCCGATCTTGCGTTTGGAGGGAATGCATAAACAATTGGCATTTCGCATTTCGGATTTCGCAATCAAATTCTGCATTTCTTCATTTTGCATTTATATTCAGTATGGCAATAGATTTGCAAATGCTAAATGTCAAAATGAGAATGCGAAATCTGAAATGCGAAATGTGAAATAATTTCCCCTTGCATACAAAATTTATACATGTTAATATTTTTTTAGTTTATTATTTAAAATAAAAACAAATGAACAAGCAAAACGCTTTTCGGCGCGGTTTCACGCTCATTGAGTTGATGATCGTAATAGTGATCCTCGGCATTTTGATGGGCACGATACTTCCGCGTCTTACAGGTGCGCAAGCTCGCGCCCGCGACACCGCCCGTAAGGCGGATTTAACAAACATCTCCCAGGCTTTGGAGGTGTATTATGGAGATAAAGGTGAATATCCAGCTGCCGATGATCCACCATGTTTGGATGCAAATAATGCAGATACTGATGGGAAAGCCATTACAGGTAAGACTACTTCATTTGCATTGTCCCAGTATCTTAAGGGTAAAAGAATCCCAACACCCCCATCTCTAAAACAAAATACATTGGGATGCGTAGCAACATATTATTACAAGCCGCTAAAAAGCGGTGGTATGCTCAACGCATCTTATGTATTAGCAAGCGATTTGGAAACATACCAGCTAGCGAACTATCAAGTTGTTGCTGTAGCACCAGGTGCTTTCTCGACAACGGTTTCTGCACAAGCATATATTAATGAAATCGGACCAAGAAGTGCCGAAGCCTCAGGGAACAACGAGAGAAGTATTTTTATAGTTATACCTTAATATTTAAAACAATATTAACAAAAACCCTTTCCAGTGCCCCTGTGGAAGGGTTTTTGGTATAAGCAGTCATGGAGCAGGGCCACCCCCCCCTCTGTCATTCAGAACGAAGCGGAGCGAAGTGAAGAATCCCACAGAAAACCGAACATCTAAATTACTGAAACAATTTGATTAATAAATTGCTACGGTTGTTCAGTTAATAAGCTGCTCTGTGGGATTCTTCGCTACGCTCTGAATGACAGAACGGGAACAGTTATTCTTCATCCCAATCATCTTCCCATTCTTTGCTCAGATCTCCCCAAAGAGGATTAACTTTATTAATCAATGCTTCCTTCTTTTTTCTGCTCCATCCTTTTAACTCTTTTTCTCGCGCAATAGCCTCAGTAATATCGCTGAATTCTTCATAATAAATTAATTTTGTGCATTTATATTTACTCGTAAAATAACCGCCCTTTCCCGTTTTATGCTGATGAGAGCGGTATTCGACGCTATTCGTAACACCGACATACAAGGTGGTGTTCATTTTATTCGTCATTATATAAACAAAATAAATCCTTTCATACTTCATGCCCGTTTAATTAAATTAATAAGAATAAATGGTATCTGATTTGCATAGAAACGGCAACCCCGTCTGTCATTCAGAACCCCGCGAAGCGGGACCACCCCTGTCTGTCATTCAGACGACCCCGATGAACATCGGGGGAGGAAGAATCCCACAGAAAACCGAACATCTAAATTACTGAAACAATTTGATTAATAAATTGCTACGGTTGTTCAGTTAATAAGCTGCTCTGTGGGATTCTTCGCTACGCTCTGAATGACAGAAGGTGATTCTGAATGACAGACAGGGGTACAACTCATACTCCATCAAAAAAGGTGATTCTCATCCCGACAACCCGAAATATTTATTGTAATACCACTTAAAAAATGCGCTTTGCTGGTTTTTTTGGCGTTCGCCTTCAGCGATTTTCTGCTCAGCTATTGCTTCGATTTCTGCTTCGGTTGATGCCTGAATAAGAAAGCTTTTTGGGCCTTCAGTTTTTTGGTATTGCTGTAATTGAGGGTTAAGGCTTAGGGGATAAAAGTGGCCGTCAACAATCATAAATCCGTTTTCCCTATCTTGACCTGTCGGAGTTGTATAAATATTTGAAATAAGGCTTTTGCCCATAAAATAATCAGGGATTTTAACTCCTGCGAAATCCAAAAGCGTCGCCGCTATATCTATCTGTGAACCGGGTTTGGCTTTTAGGCCGATTTTTGAAGGAGTTATTAGGATAAAAGGCGTTTTTGCGGGCTTGAGCACAAAAGAGGTCTGGAATTCAGCGCCCGGAACGGAATCATAGGCCGGATATAGCTGGTCAGCCGTGAGAATGATCGCTGTGTCATCATTTAAAAGATTTTCTTTTTTAAGTTTGTCATAAAATTCTCCAAAAATCCTATCAAAACATTCTATTGAGAAAAGAAGGGGGTTTTTTGGATCAGAATCTGTTTTTTCATAGTAACACCTGCCACCCGAGACATGGGTATCGACTGTAAGGAGCGTTAAAAATAGCTTATCATCGGGTTTTGCCTGTTTAAGTCGTTCTATCGCTTCATCAAAAACATAATTATCAGTATACCCCCATGTACCATAAAGCGAACTATGGGTTTTTATGAAATCAGAGAATTTTTTCTCAAAATCCTCTTTGGCAAAAATCGTATCAAAGCCGAATTTTTTGAAATGAAGATTCTCACCTACATAATATTTGGTTGCACCGCGTATGAATTCATTCTTAAATCCAGTTTTTGAAAGTAATTCCGGGGCACACGAAAAATCGACGTTCTCCATAACCATTTTTCCATTAGTATGGCCGCAAAGCATAGAACTTAAACCGTGAAGAGTATATGGCCCTGAGGGATAAAATTCATCAATATGGGGATATTGCTTAAAAAGGCTGTCTAGATTTGGAGTGGCGTTCGGAATTTTAGGGTTATAACGGGATAGGAATTCCTGGTTTAAAGACTCTACTACAACCAAAATGATTTTTTTGGGATGAAAGGAGCTTTTTTGAATCAATTGGGTATTAAGATTGCTTTCTTCTACAAGTTTTTTTTCATCGTCATTAAGCACCTGATATTCCCTATCAGGAGGAGAATATGTATATTTAAGTTCATCACCCAAAACAGCAATACCGCTTTTTTCGAGTTCCATGATTTTGAAGAATTTTTTCTGAAGTGTGTCACCCTCCATCACAGATACATGATCGCTGTAAACAATAGGTATAAAAGATGATCCTATTGCTAAAAATATTAAAAGGCACAAAAAAAGCCTTTGTTTCAATAGCCATACATCTTTATCCTGATTTCTGGATCTGAATAAAAAATAAGCCATCACAGACAGAAAACCCAGAATGAAGATAGCTATAACCGTTATTTTTGGGGTGAAATATGAGAAAAGGATGCTCCAGCTGAATCCTTCTAAAATGTAAAACTGGAAGTTTGTCCTTGTAAAAAAATAAAATGCGATAGCCATTATATTTGAAACGAAAAATGCCAAAAAAAGACCAACAAGAATTATCCGTGACCACCATCGCTTCGCGTAGAAAAACAATATATAAAAAATCAGGGCGTAAACCGAAACCTCCGAAAGGAAACGCTTAGAAAGGCTTCCTATTACATTTGAAAAAAAGTGGATGTTTAACGAGAATGGATTAAGCCCGTTAACATGGTAAAGAAAAAAGTACTGTACGGCTAAATACAGTACGAAAAAGCCGATATAAAATAATATGTGGAATGTTTTTAGGCTGGTCTTATCGAAGTGGAATTTTCTCATATTTTTGAAAGAGGTTGTAGTTTGTAGTGTGTAGTGAGTAGTAAAAAACTATAAGCTACAACCTACAAACTACAAACTAATATGTGTGAATTAAACAATTTCTTTCAAAATCTTTTCAGCGCTTACCTTGCCGATACCTTCGATTTCCTGAAGGGCTTTCAGGTCTTTGCCTTTCAAATCTTCAAGTGTCTTGAACCCAGCAGCCTCAAGTTTATTTACAATGGCTTTTGAAAGATTGCCCCAATGTCCGACTTCACCGCCTTCTTCTGATTCAATCGACTTTTCCGCCTTTTCAATCACTTCCTCTGTTTTCTGTACTTCAGAGGCAAGCTCCTCGTCTGCCATTCGGTGATCCTTTTGGGATAATTCTTTAATTTTTGCCTTGAAAGCAGGAAGTTGTTCGATGTTATACAGATCAAGTTCATAACCCGTTAAATCCGATGCCAGGCGTACGTTTTGTCCTTTTTTACCAATAGCCATTGGGCGCTCAGCTTCCTCCACGAAAACAGCAGCCCTTTTGCGCACGCGCGGATCCTCACCTGAGTTTACAATTATCACCTCAGCGATTTTTGCGGGTTGTAAAGATGTCGCGATAAATTCACGCGGGTCATTGGACCATTCTATGATATCGACGCGCTCACCGCTAAGCTCTTCCATTACGCTCTGTATCCTTACGCCTTTTTGGCCAATGCATGCGCCGATCGGGTCGATTTTTTCGTTTTCAGACCAAACCGCGACCTTACTCCTTACGCCTGCGTCTCTGGCAATGGATTTGATTTCAACATCACCTTCGATTATCTCAGGTATTTCCATCTCGAGCAGCCTAACCACGAGATTCGGATGGACGCGTGAAATCGAAAGCTCGGGCCCACGGTTCGTGTGGATTACTTTATCAAGATAAACCTTGAGTCTTTTACCGTTGTAATATTTCTCGCCAGGTATCTGGTCTTTTGATGGCAGAGGGACAGTATGGTTTTCGATATTGATATAAACGCTCTCACCCTCTACGCGCATGACCTGTGCGGAAAGAAGCTCATTTTCGCGGTTTTTAAACATTTCGTACAGGGACTCGCGCTCCGCCTCCTGAATGCGCTGTAAGATTACTTGTTTTGCCGCCTGCGCCGCAATGCGCCCGTATTCAAGTGGGGTCACGTCTATTTTGATTTCATCGCCAATATTCACGTTTTTTTTCATTTTTTTGGCTTCGGCAAGCGATATTTCAATATTCGGATTTTCAACCTTTTCCACCACTTCTTTTATTAAAAGGACTGTCGCGAAAGGACCAGTATCGTTCAGGATAATCTCTACTTCCTGCTCTTTATTGCCAAAGTCTTTACGGTATGCAGTGGCAAGCGCGGATTTAACCGCTTCCATTACTTTTTCGTATGAAATATTTTTTTCGGCGCATATCTGGTTAACCGCCGCAACAAATTGCTGGTTCATAATATTTTTATTAAAAAATAACGAATCCTGATTTTTATTAAGGATCCGTATTACACTTTAATTATATCATCGAATTTTCACATAGGCAAGCCAATTTTTACCTAATATTTGATATCTCATATCTTATATCCAAAATATAAGAACTCAGATATGAGATATGAGATCTGTGATCAGCTATTGACAAATTTAATGATTGTCATATAATTTATCCCTTATAGCTACTAATCTCTTTAATAGTGCCTGACCCAAAAAAACCTGAAATAACCGATGGACTTAGCGATGCTAACAAAGCATCTGACAGTCCGGATGCAGAGATAATACAGCAAACTCGGGATATAATCGGAAACTCTGCAGTAAATTTATCTTCTACAGAATTCCCTGAGCTCACCCCGGAGGAACAAGCCTTATTTTTAACTACCATTTCAAACCGACTTAGCCAAAAACCACCCCATTACAATCGCCCAACAGGGATTGTTATTACTGAAGTGAAAAAGGCGCTTGAGGCAAATCCGCATGCAATGTGGAGCCTTGCGCAGATGGAAAAAGCTGGCGGAGAACCTGATATAATCGAAATTGAAAAAGATTATTTTATATTTGCCGATTGTTCAAAGGAATCGCCAGCAGGGCATTTAAATTGCGTTTATGATAGAGAAATCCAAGAATCATTAACCGGCGAAAAAGCTAAAAATTGCATTGGAAACGCTGTGGATATGGTAAGAGATATTGGCGTAGATCTGATGGACGAATTAACTTATGCCGCTTTTTTTCAGAGATTGGGTACGTTTGACGAACACACTTATAATTTACTTCTGACACAAGCTGATGACAGAAAAGCTGGTCGCATAATCGTCGGTGATCGTAGCGGGTCAAATATCCGCATATATCATTTTCCTACCAGCGGTTCAGGCCCTGATGTACGTGGGGGTTGGCGAGGTATAAAAAGGATTCGGAAAGCTGTTTAGCAACTGGGTATTTGAATTGGTCTCAATTTTGTTTTTGCAAACAATATTTATTTCGCAATTCGCATTTCTGATTTCGCATTCAATTCAGCATTGCACATTTTCTAATTTTGTAACTTGTAATTAGTAATTGGTAATTTTATACCGTTAACCTGAATAGAATTACAAATTACATGTTACTAATTGCAAATAAATGCTAAATGAAAAATGAGATTGCGAAATACGAATTCCGAAATGCGAAATTTTAACGCGCAGTTTCCTGGTGGCCGGGTCCGCATAACTTCTGGCTTTCCTTCCACGGCATCTGAGTACAGTCGATTTGGTTTGTATCTCCGCCCGATTCAAGAATGTTCGCCGTAGGAGCTGGGATGTTTGAGTTGTCTGACGTACTGCTGCAGCCCGCAAGCATGATTAACGCTGGAATGATTAATAATAATTTTTTCATAAAGTTTTCTTATTGGGGTCCTAATTGGTGACCTAATGGGGGGCCTGATTGGGGATAATTGATTTATGACAATTAGGTCTCCAATTAGGTCTCCGCTCCGCCGTTACGGCGGAGCAGGTCGCCAATCAGTTGTTATTTTACCACATGCCATATAACAGAGTCAGTAAATCCTCGGTTTTTTAAAAAATTCATCAGTTTAAATTTCCTTTTACGCGGATCGGATTCGCGGACTGTTTTCATTTTTTCATCCAGAGCCTGTTTCGCGGCATCTTCCTCGTTGTAATTAAGTCTCAGTAGCACCTCGTCTACAAGATCTTTATCTAAACCTCTTTTACGTGTTTCCACCATTATTTTGATACGCCCGATGGGCCTTAGTGTAAGATGGTGCAAAAGCTGTTCCACGTACCGCTTATCATTTATCAGTTCAACACGCTTCATCTCATCGAGTATCTGTGAAATGTAACCGCCCTCATCGGGATACTGGATTTTTAATTTTTTCTCCAGCTCAGACACGCTCATCATCCGCATTTTTATCGCGTTTATCGCTGATTCCCAGATTTTGTCGTATATACTTTGCATATAATAATTTTTTCAATGATGTGATTCACGATATATTATAAATTAAAATTCACAAATTACACAAATGCTCACAAACAAAATACAAAATTCACAAATTGCACAAATGCTCACAAACAAAGCACAAAATGCACAAACTGTTCAAACATTACAAACAAATTTGGGTTTTGTGTATTTGTGTAGTTTGGAAAGTTTGTTTGTGTTTTGTGCATTTTGTGTGATTTGGGTTTTTAAAAGGTTTGTGTTTTGTGCATTTTGTGCCATTTGTGTTTTTCACCCCTCTTAGCTACAATGTCATTATGAAATCCGAGAGGAAAAAGGCTAAACTGACGGTCGGCTATAATCCGTTAAAAGAAAGCGGAATTTTTGATATAAAGGCTCCCGCTGGAACAAAATTACAGCCCAACAGGAAAAGTATCGGCAGATTCAGCGACATGTGGCGATTTTTCGCAATGGCTTTTATTATTTTCGCTATATTTACCGCAGTCGGAATTTATGTTAACGGGCGCGACTTTGTTTCTGAAAACAAATCCGTGGCTTATTCGGGTTACGATGAACTGAAATCAGGGATGCAGTACCTTGTGGATAAGGATTTTGATAAAGCAGGTGATTCCTTTAAAAACGCGGAAAAAGCATTCAAAAAAATCGACCTTAATACAAAATTTCTGACAGAATCAGATGATGATTACCTGAAATCCGGTCTTTATCTGGACTCAGCGAAAAAATTAATCGCAATCGGCATTACCGCATCTCAGATAGGCGAAAGCCTCTCATCTTCACTTAAAGAAGCGCGTAATATTCCTCAGGTTTTTGCCGAAAGTATAAAGGGCGATAAAAGCGTTAAGGTCACTGATTTGATAAAAATCCAGAAAACACGCCTCGACGATCTGCTTTCAAAAACAATTCTCGTCCAAAACGATCTGACGACTCTTAACCAGAATATCCTGCCCTCGGATTTATCGGATTCCGTGAAAAAAGCCCAGGGATATGCCGGAGATTTTATTGCGGCTCTGGAAGACGTGAAAAAAAATATTGATATGGTTCTCAAAATGCTCGGTGACAAAGCGCCTTATACTTACCTCGTCCTGCTCCAGAACAGCCATGAACTGCGCGCCACAGGCGGATTCATCGGTAGTTATATTTTAATCGATATGAATGACGGCGCGATATCAAAAATGATAACAAAAGATGTTTATGAGACTGATGGCCAGCTTATCGATGTCGTTAAGGCGCCTCCGGGAATCGATAAGGTGGCTGACAGGTTTTACATGCGCGACGCAAATTACAGCCCTGATTTTCCTACATCCGCGAAACAGATAATGTGGTTTCTGGAACACAGCCGTGGCCCATCGGTGGACACGGTCATCGCCATTGACCAGACAGTAGCTGAAAAGCTTTTAAAGCTCACAGGGCCTATACAGTTAAAAGGATTCCTGTCTAATATCAGCGCAGATAATTTTAACGATTTGTTTTCTTATCTCATCGAATCAAAAACCTCTGAAACCTCAACGCCAAAACAGCTTTTAATCGACTTTATTCCTGTTTTAAAAGAAAAACTTACCGGCCTCAATAATTTTTCAGATATAATCGGCGCACTTTCCGAACTGATTCAGGGCCGTCATATACAGGTTTATTCCAGAGACGCGGATGTCGAGGCTTTAGCTGAGCGTTTTAACGTTGACGGAAAAATTATTGTGTCGGCAAAAAATACCGATTATTTATCTGTCATAACTACATCTATCGGCGGTAACAAAAGCGACGCGTTCATAAAAACCCAAATCGAGCACCGCACCGACGTAAGTCGTTTTGGCGAGCTAACCGACCATCTTTCAATCGAAAAAACGCACACCTGGCAGGAAAGCGATTTCGCGTACTGGAAAAAACTTATGCAAAGATACGGATCGGGAAAAGTCGATGAAAAGACCCTGCGTTTCATAAATGGCGAAGGGCAGAACGTGGACTACATGCGCGTGTACGCGCCAAAGGGGAGTCGTCTTTTAAGCGCTGAGGGTGTCGATATGAAAAATATCAGTACTTCAGAAGACCTCGGCTACACTGTTTTTGGCTTCACATTCGGCCTTGTTAAAGCTGGTGAAAACAAATCCGTTAAACTGGTCTACATCCTCCCGTATTCACTCGATTTAAATAAACCAATGGATGTTTACCGCTTCGTGGCCCAGAACCAGGCTGGCACGCAAAATGTGAACCTCAAAAAAACCCTGCAGGCTTCTGATTACCTGAAAATCGTGGATGTATACCCAAAAACAGAGGAAATGGCGTTTACGATTAATCCCGAATACACCGCGGAATTTGACCAGAACAGGATATTTTTAACGGCGATTCAAAATAATTAAAATAGAGGTATAAGCTGTGCATTATTGCATGGCTCGATCGACTGGGGGGTTTGTTTCGAGAAGTCAGCTGAAGAGGCGAAATAATCACCATCAGTTGAAGGGTCGCTATAGTGCCCCCCAAAATAATAACAGCTTTTTAAATCCCAATTTCCCGCTTCATCCAGCGCAAAGACTTTCATTATTCCTTCCCCGGAGCCTCCGCCATTCTGGTCGACAACGGTCAATAGCAGATTATTGCCATCGGTTACAAGATAGTAAGGATTGTTTTTATCTGTTGTTACCGAGTCTTTTATTTCCAATATTTTTGACCATTTAGTTTGCCCCTCTTCCGCGACCAGAACGCCCGCAAAAATCGGAGTAAAGTCAGTCGGAAGTGTCAAAACAACATTCATCGAATTGCGAACAACAAGGGCAAATAAAATATCGTTGATTTTGAAATATTTATTCATCTGACCGCCATCGATATCCGCAGGGATAGTAAGGCCGGGATTATTGATTTCCTCCAGCGCTGCCCCCTGCGCGACCAATTGGTTTATCCTGGTAGCTAACGAAAGCGTCGGTTTTGTTGTATTTTCTTCCTGCTTTGGAGCCTCTTTTGACGGAAATTGTGGAAATCCGGAACACCCGGCAAGAAATAAGTTTGTAGCTATGATAGCGATAAATATTCTGTTTTTCATATATTGATTTATATAATAACAAGGCCAACATCTGATCAATACTCATACGCTCCGATATCCGGTTTCGAATCACGGGCTTTGCCTTTTACGTCTGTTTTAGGCGCAACAGATGCTAAACCCGCGTCTATCGCAGGACTGCCTGATTTTAAAGAAAGGTCAAAATTATCTTTTGCGATTTTATTGAACATCGGATCCGCGCATTTATCATGTCCGCCTATCGGGCATACTGAATCAGCTTCTTTCACGTTGTAGATGACGCTGTAATCATTATCAAATGTTATCCTATTAGGGCTGTTCGGCTCTTCTGTCGTCGGATGGTCGGACCATATCAGGCATGACTGCGCGCCTTGTTGCAGGAAATTGGCTCCTCCGTAAAATATATTGTTTCTCGAAACTACATTTGTTGGATTTTGAGCACTTTCCACAATCACAAGGCAATCGCCTTCGCTGTAAATCGTATTATTGGTGAGAGTTATCAGGTTGCCGTGTTCAGCGGATATTGAGATTGCGTTGCCAACAGCTCTGCACGGGTCAACGTTAAAGGTGAAAGGTTTACCTTCAAAATATGCGCAGTTGCCAACGGCTACACTATCCTCAATTGTCGTGGGGCCGGAAGTCTTGAACTGGTTACCCGCGTTGCCCTCGGCCATGGAACGGCGGATTGTAACTGTGGCGCCTGGCAATCTGGTGTATAAAAGGTCCAGCCCATCAGAAGTATTATGATAAAATTTTGAGTCTTCAATCACCCAATTGCCTGCGGTTTCACCTGTGCCCACGCCATCGCCATATCCACCTGCGGTCTGCGCCCAGCAACCTGTTGGCTGTAATCCGGGATAAGTCTCTCCGCAACCGTTCCATTCGACGATCCAGTGCTGGAAATGCATAGTGCCAGTGTTTGAATCATCGCCGTCAATATCTCCGTTCCAGCCAGCCCAGCCGTTTCCGGCGATGCGCACATTTTCAATATCCCAATTATGTAATCTGCCAGCAAGTATACCGGTATTCGCGAATCCATGTACATTCAGGTCTTTGAGCATGACATCGGAAGAATCCTCGGCATAAATTCCATTAACCGCCCATTTTCCGTAAGGGAAAACATCTCGTTCGCATGCGATATTTCCAGAATGCTGTTCAACGCAGCCTTCATGGTCTGTAATATTTAAGCATGCGATTTCAACATTGTTTGAATCAGCAAGATTTATTATCTGTGTTGCCCTTTGAGTTCCCCAAAGTTCAGGTGGATTCGCGCAACCTTTATCCCATCCCTCACCGAGTATTCTTGTCGGCTTATCAGTCGATGGCCCGCTCGGCACAGCCGGCATTGTACAGTCCCATGGATAATCCCTGCTGCACATGTCCGCGCCAGGCGCATTAAGGCCCATCTGGTAACTGCCTGAGGCGATAATCAGGTTATCTCCGCCATTCAGTTTTGGTGTTCCGCCGGGCGGAAACGCGCGGAAAGGATGATCAAAAGCGCACGCCTGACCCTGTCCGCTTCCGGGATATGGAGCATTTGAAAGGCCTGTACACTCGGTATCATCTCCACCATCCGTGCGAACATAATAAGTAAGCCCGCTTAATTTTACTGGCGTTCCGCCAGAAGCGCTTACACTACCCGCGAGATCAGCGTAAGTGTAGGAATCCAGGTTTGTGATATTCGCTTTGAGCCTCCAAATCATCTCCGCCATTTCACCGCGAGTAATATTGTAACCGAAACTTTCAATGGTCGTAGGAATAGCCTTTTTTTCACCTAATTTTTCAACATATGGTTTGTACCAGATGGAATCAGTGCCCACTTGATAATTAAATGCTTTGACGATTATTTTAGCCGCCTCAGCAAAATTTATATTATTAGCTGGCCCAAAAGTACCGTCGGGATAACCGCTTACGACATTATATATTTTCGCTATACAGACATACTTAGCGAACCACGCGTTAATCGGCACATCCTCAAAAAACGCGGTATCCTGATCAAGTTTGGTATTTTTGTACAAACAATCATTGATTTCACCCTCAGAAAACTGCGCCCCGATGATTATTTTAGTGAACTCGGCACGGTTTATCTGATTTTTCGGCTTATACGTGCCATCGGGATAACCAGAAACAATGCCTTTATCCTGAACATAATTTATAGCGTCATAATTGGCATTGTCGTTTGGAACGTCAGTAAAAACAGCAAATGTTACAGAGTGAAGAGCTATCAAAACGAAAGCCATTCCTGCAACAAAAAGCATGGTTGAAAAATATTTTTTCATATTTGTTCGGTTAAAAGACAGCAGAATTATACACTAAACCTGTTGCTGGCTCCAGGCTCTGTCTGGAGCCACAAAACCAACACACCGCATACATGGCTCCGGACTGGAGCCGCGGAGCCAGCAACAGTTGAGTTTTAATTAGGAAATTCCAATTCCGCTTTTACCGGCAGATGATCCGACATCTCTCCGGCAGAAACAACACCCGCGCTAACCACATTCGCGTTTGTAGGCACAAATATGTAATCCAGTCGACGATTCGGCGCGAAAGAGGGGAATGTGAAATAAGTTGATTCATTTTTATAATAATCTTCAATCGGTATGACCTCTTTTAATCCTGAGATTCCCCGGAGAATGCTCAGCGTGCTGTCGTCCGTATAATCATCGCCCGTGCCATCAGGGAAGCCGGTTTTCAATAACGCCTCCTGCGGAACCGTATTCATATCTCCGCTGACAATCACAATATCGGATTTCAGATTTTTAACTATGTCCGACAATCCGTTTGCCTGAATCTGGCGGTTAGCTTTGTCATAAGCTTCCAGATGATTATTGATTACAGTTAGATTTTTATCTCCGAATTTAAAGCTTACTTGCTGGCTATAGCGGAACAGGTAAAAAGCGTTGTACCACCACGGATTACTGTCGGGTTTCGGATAAAGTGTTATCGTGTTTGTGGTTATCGGATAACGGCTCAAAACCGCCCCGCCTGAATTTATTGCGCCAAACTGACTGCTTATCGGCCAATAGGGGAACGGAACGTAACCCGCCTTCCAGCTGACCGCCTTTGCGCCATATCTAAGGCCAGTGATTTTCGCTAGCTCTTTTAGCTGATCCACGTGATAACTTCGGCTGGAATCAAAATCTATCTCTTGAAGTAGCACAATATCCGCGCCGCTGCCTTTTATCGCTTCACCAATTTTATTCAGACTGTCCTTCATTTCGTCCTTTGTCTTAGGTTTGTAATCGCCATTTCCTTCAGAACCGACTCCGTATGCCCATGAAAGATTCCATGTGAGGACGGTTACTTTATCCGACGTCGGTTTCACAGCTTCACCGCTTCCGTAATCAATAGCTGAGTATTCAGACGTTCCGGGATTCTGGGTTCCGCCACTTGCCCATAAAAACAGTATGGTAAGGGAGGTTAGGATAATGAGTAAAATGAGTAATAATGTTTTCATGAGTATTCGTTAAATAACAATCGGCATTATATCATGAATAATTTAAAAACTGTTGCTGGCTCTAGGCTCCCTGTCCGCCTGTGGAGGATGTCTGGAGCCACACATTCCGTTATTCTTGGCTCCGGACTGGAGCCGCGGAGCCAGCAACAGTTTGGTCACAATTTGTATTATTTTGGCGTCCATCTAGAATAAATCCCCGTCGACAGCAATCTACCCTCACTTTTTTCCTTAATACAAAGTTCTCCGCATTCAAAAATAGCGCTATCAGATTATTGATCTAAACAGCGCTATTTTTTTGATTTTCAAAATGGTCTATCTGTTTTTGAGATACTGATAAATAGCCACCGCGACCTCATCTCTTGTCAGATTTTTCCCAGGTTCCAGTTTTATGCTTCGATTTGGGAATAAATTATATTTTTGGGCAATGCCGGCATAACGAGCGAACCAATCCGAAGAATTCACATCAGAGTAGGAATACGCTAGGTTTTCTTCAAGACCAAATGTCTTCGCAAGCATTTTAAGGAATTCAGCGGTATTAACTGTGTTCTGAGGCCTAAAATATCCATCTGGATATCCGTTGATGATCCCCAGTTCAGCGGCCTTCATCACAAATTTTACATACCATTGCCCCTCCATAACATCAGGAAATTTGCCGGAATTTGCCAGGTCGGAAACTGTTTCTAATTTGGCGAGCAGTAAAAATTTTGCTGCTTCAGCGCGGTTCACCTCGCGGGAACCCTTGAATTCGCCATCCGGAAAACCGCCAAGGACTCCGCGGCGAAAAAGCTCAGCCGCCGCTTTACCTTCTATATAGGCTGTGTTGGTGTCAGGGAATGGATTTTGATAATTTTCAGGATTTGTAATCACTTCATCTTCATATCCAGCCGCTGGAATTGGTGTTGTACTAGTTACAGTTGGTTGGAAATTATCTTTTAATACACAGTAATCGCCTGACCGCACATATCCTTCTTTGCACTGAAAATAGTAACGTTCGATGTACTGTCCATTCTCGATTTTATCAATGCACGCGATAGCATAAGTTGGCCATTTCCTGCAGGCAGGGATCGGGTCAACGCATTTGCCCAGATATTCGACATAGGGCGATTGGCAAGCGGTAGTCGTTGAGCCGACGCATTGGTCTGCGGTCTGCTGATAACCAGGGAGGCAGCTGAATTTGTAATGGTCGATATACTGCCCGTTTTCAATCTTATCGATACAGCTGGTTGAATTTACGATTGGTTTCCTGCACGCAGGAATCGGGTCAACGCATTTGCCAAGATATTCGACGTAAGGAGATTGGCAAACGGTAGTCGTTGATCCTATACATTGGTCTGCAGTCTGCTGATATCCCGTAAGGCAGGTGAATTTGTAATGGTCGATATATTGCCCGTTTTCAATCTTATCGATACAGCTAGTTGAATTTACGATTGGTTTCCTGCATGGCGGAATCGGATCAACGCATTTGCCGAGGTATTCAACATATGGGGATTGGCATTGTAAAGTTGTGCTTGTAGTTGAGCTTATTACAACAGTTATGATGTTGGATAACGGTGTAGTGTAATTCCCACGAGCATAAACAGCCATTTTAGAATCTGAAGTGTTACCAGCATTTTGAGTCGCAGTACAAACTCTAACAGCTTGTGTGTCTGTGTAATAGGTCTGTTCACATTGAAGACTTTCTGTGTTGGCGCCAAGAATATCTAACTCATATGTGCCATTCCATCCAGCTGTATTTTTACCGATTTCAGCAGTGAATTTTATTTTTTCACCGATTTTTAGATAAATAACGCCACTACCTCTGTCAGACGTGATCGTGTAAGTAGAAGAAGCTGTTGTTTGGGCATAAGCAGGAATTATCGCAAAAGCAAATGTAGCTAATAAACATAGCTTAATTATTTTTTTCATATTTAAATATTTATTAATAAAAAATAAACAAATTTAATTTTAGTACTTTTAAGTATTTATTGCAAATTAACGATATCAATTTTGCGTCCACCTCGCATAAATCCCCGTCGACAGCAATCTCCCTTCACTTTTCTCCTTAATACAAAGCTCTCCGCATTCAAAATTTCCGTCCGGCAAATGGTCCATCAGAATATTTTCCAAGGTCGATGGATAAAAGGAAACAGCATAAGCGTTAACCAGAAAAAAGAGGGGATTATCGGATAGTAGTTTCGCGCAGTCAGCTACTAGTTGCGGGAAAGAATCGTTGAACGACCACACCTCCCCATTCGCCCCATGCCCGCGCACAGGCGGATCCATGATAATCGCGTCGTACTTAACCCCGCGGTTGATTTCGCGCTGAACAAACCGCACCACATCGTCCTCTATCCAGCGAATCGGTTTATCAGTCAGTTTAGATGCGGTCTGGTTCAATTTCGCCCAGCCGATAGCGGGATACGACGAATCCACATGCGTTACCTTAGCACCACTTTCCGCGCACGCGAGTGTGGCTATGCCTGTATACGCGAAAAGATTAAGAACGTTTATCTGTCGTTTGGCTTTTTTAATCAATTCAATCATCCAATCCCACTGAACAGCCTGCTCCGGAAAAACGCCCGTATGTTTAAACGGCGCGAGCTTGGCGTAAAAAGCTAATTTTTTGTGGTGCATAAGCCATTTTTCAGGCATTGCTCCGTGCGTCACCCATTTCCCGAATTTATCCCCCGAAGCCTTAAAATACGCGTTCACCTTATCCCAGTGCTTTTCTTCAAGCCCCGGCTTCCATATCGCCTGTGTCTCCGGCCGCCCTAAAACATACGAACCGAACCGCTCCAGTTTTAACTGGTCGCCGGAATCCAGAAGTTCGTAGTCCTGTAGGTCGCCGAGGGTTAGGTTTTTATGCATAATTGCTATTAAACATGCTTATTGTAATGGTTCCCGTTTAAAATCGAAAATCGAAATTCGAAGCGTTATCCAGATATACAGACATCTACTTGCATTTTTTCAAATTATATTGTATTTTAATTAACCTAAAATTTAACTTTCAATTATTATGTCTGAAAAAGATCCTTCATTTGCTCAGCGCGCGATCTTTGAAGCAAGTCGTGAAGTTATTGAAAAAAGAGATCTGGATCCCAGGAAATTTAGAGCTATTGTTGCTGAGATATCAACAACTGAGCGTCAGAATTTAAACTACCTTTTTCAATTGCTTTCTGAAGTAACTGATCCTAAGGGGCCTTTTGAGCTTACTCCTGAAATAAAGGCGCAACTTGATAATGCTAAAAAAATCTTTGGTCCGGATTACATGGGTCCGGAACAAATTGAGGAAGCCTGGGGTTCTTGGCCAGAACAAATCCCGCCTTTGCCTGAATCCTTTACTCCTGAACGTCTTAAGCGCGCCAAAAAACTTGGCATGATGCTTATACTGCATTTGGATAAAACGCCTGGTGACACGCCATGGACTATGGAAAGTATGCAATTTGAATTTGGTGATGCAGATAAACGTATACCATATGCAATGGGTGAATTCAAAAGTGATGATTTTTACGATAAGGATACGTCACGTTTTGGCTGGAAATTGGTAGGCAAAAAAGTGTTGCCCAACTCTTGCTATAAAGATGAAGTTCAGCAGCTCGAAATAATTGCTAATTATCTTAAAAATACTTTATTTAAAGGCATGAAACTGCCTGCGGCTTACAAGGCTGCCATTGATGAATTTAAAGCCAAGAAGGATGAGATTTGCAAACTCATCAAAGATAAGAATTTGCCAGAAGCCGCAAAGATGATAGAAGCGCTGACTCTTTCTAAGCTGACTTGCGGTTTGCCAGTTGAGTATATGCAGACTTTTGAAACCTATTATCAAAATAGAACAAAGAATCGGGAAGAATTTCTTTTATATGAAAATGCTTTTCAAACTATGCGCCGTAGCAACAGGGGCGACTTGGTACACTTTTACTGTCCACATGCATATGGCGTGGGTGCTTACGATACGCAATCAGAAGAAGGAGGTTCGTACAAAGGCATTTTTCTTATGCTGGCTTCCTAAGGCAGCTAACTATGGTATATCCGAACGGCTATTTCCTCCCCCTCAATTCTTCATACATCGCCTTCTCCATTATTTCATCTTCCTTTTTTTAAACCAACCCATTAGAAATAAAATTCCTATCATAAATGCTGGTACAGCGATGATTAGAGATACAGCTAACGCTATATACCATGGATCAGGGGCTTGCCTGGCAACGGAAGATATCATAAATAATATGCCTGCCAGAATAAAAACAATCCCTCCGACTATTTCGTATTTCCAGGATATCCACAGGATAATTGCCAGAACAAACACAGGAATATTGTGCATAAAAAGCGCCAGCAAAGTTTGCCCAAGGGTATAATTATTCTCAGGATCAAAAACATCCAGTGAAAATATTGTCAGAAAAAGGAGGAACAGTATACATAGTATTCGGGGCGTCCAGTATATAAATTTATTGATCTTTTTTTTCATGCTATTTAGAGTTAGATGATAAATTAATTATTTCCTCCCCCTCAACTCCCCATACATCGCCTTCTCCATCACCTCCAACGGCGGTTCTATATCGAAAAACAGTTTGAACTGGTCTGCGGCCTGGTGGAGGAGCATGCGTTCGCCGGTTATGGTATGCGCGCCGGCTTTTTCGGCTTCCTTCAGTAGCTGTGTCATCAGGGGGCTAGTTATGATATCCATCACGACCGCGTGCGCGGGAATCTGGTTTGCGTGAAGAAGGGATTCTTCGCTGTTCGGTAACATACCGACAGGTGTGGCGTTGATTATGATGTCGAACTGCGCGTTAGGTATCATGCGGTAATCGATTGTCTCCATTTCATACGCTTTCGCGATCTCCTCGGCTTTTTCCATTGTCCTGTTAAAAAGGAAGACTTCGGCGCCGAATTCTTTAAGCCCGTACGCGATTGCGCGCGCCGCACCGCCCGCGCCCATAACGAGCGCTTTTCGGCCGATTAAATCCGTTTTCTCGCGTAATGCCTGCATGGCGCCCATGGTATCGGTATTGTATCCAAGAAGCCTGCTATCCTCGTTTATCACGGTATTTACGGAACCTGTTATCCTTGCAGCAGGGTCATACTCATCCATATAGGTCATAATATCCAATTTATATGGCATGGTCACCGAAAATCCGAATATGTTATTCAGGGTCGTTTCATAACAAAAATTCGCCAGATTTTCCGGGTCGCTGGGGTCGATATCGAATAATTTGTATTCCGCGTCCAGTTTTAAATGTTTAATAGCCGCGTTGTGCATCGCGGGGCTGAGGGAATGTGCAACAGGGTGGCCGACGATTCCGAATATTTTTTTCATTTTATATTGATAAAAAACGTAATATAAATTGGCGAATGTGTGTGGGATGGGCGGTTATCTGTAGAGACGATTCATGAATCGTCTCTACAGATATACCGATATTCCGTTTTTCATTCCTCCCATAAATTCTTTTTCGCCAATTTATTCTCTCCGATATTCGAGGCGACAACATCAACAATCCCTTTATAAGGCAAAATCTCCTGGCTCCCTTTATCCATATCGCGAAGAATTATCGTGCCTTCCTGCACTTCAATCTGGCCCATAATAAGAGAAAATCTGGCCTTAAGCCTGTCAGCGACGTGCATCTGGGATTTGATGGAATCTTTACCCGCAGAACCTACTACGTTAATACCGCGTTCGCGAAGTTCGTTTAAAAGCGATAGGGAACGTTTTTTGGCTATCAGCCCGAGTTGCGCGATAAAAACATGTATTCGGTCTTTATTCGGTGGTCGTATGCCTGCTTCCTGCATATATTCCACAATGCGTTCCATACCCGCAGCGTAGCCGATTCCCGGGGTTGGTTGTCCGCCCATCAGTTCAACAAGGCCGTCGTATCTCCCGCCTCCGCCTGTGGCATTCTGCGCTCCTTCTCTCTTGCTCCAGAATTCAAAAACAGTGCGGGTGTAATAATCCAGTCCGCGCACAAGTTGCGAATTTAAAATATACGGCACTTTCAGCTCATCCAGATATTCTCGTACCAGTTCAAATTGTTCCTTACATTCCTTGTCTATGACATTTTCGAATTTAGGCGCCATGGAAGCGAGTATCTGGCAGTCTTCTTCTTTACAGTCGAGTAAGCGCATTGGATTCCTGTGCAGTCTCATCTGGCAGTCAGTACATAAACTCCTTTCCTTGCCTGTATAATAATTAATCAAATCCTCTCTGTACTGTTTTCTGCAATTCGGGCAGCCGATAGTGTTTAATTGTAAAGTCAGCCTGTCTGCAACGCCAAGGTCCTGATTGATTTTATGGGCAAGATATATGACCTGCGCGTCAATTGCAGGGTCGGCTTCACCGATTATCTCAAATCCGAACTGGTGGAACTGGCGGTATCTGCCCTTCTGCGGGCGGCTATAGCGGAAATGGGGCTCAATGTAATATAGCTCAACAGGATGCGGAAGCTGCTGCATCCCGTGTTCCAGATACGCGCGCACAACGCCTGCAGTTCCCTCGGGCTTCAGGGCCAGTTTTTTGCCGCTTTTAGATTCAAAGACGAACATTTCTTTTTCTACAATATCAGTGGTCTCGCCGATGCTATGTGTAAAGACTTCAATATCTTCAAACATGGGCGTGCTTATGCGCCTGTAACCGGCTTCCCTGCACCTATGGCGTACGACTTTTTTGATGAAAGAAAAATACAAGTGGTCGTCAGGAAGTATATCCCGCGTGCCTTTGGGCGATTGGTATTTGGGAGAGGACATAACTTAGAAATTTTAAATTTTAAATTACAAATGACAAAATTTCATTGAAAATCAGCACTTGAGCACTTAAGCACCTGAGCACTTAAGCACTTAAAATAATCACTAAAGATTACCATATCATATATTTTTTGGATGTACAACATGAATAATTTCGCAATTCGCATTTCTGATTTCGCATTCAATTTAGCATTCAACTTTTTTGCATTTTACATTTAATTAGCATTTATAAAATAATTGCCAAATACTAAATGCAAAATGGGAATGCGAAATGCGAATTCTGAGATGCGAAATTATTTGACGTCGGTAGCTAATACTAGCCCATCCAGCCTCGGTTCCCATTCAATTCCTTTTTTAACAGCGTAAAGTCGAGAGGATTCGAAAAGCGGTATGCCGATAAGGTCCTTATCCACCAGCTCCATGATTTTCTGAAGCAATTCCAGGCGTTTAGCAGGATTAAGTTCCTGACGGCTTTTTTCGATAAGTGCGTCTACCACAGCGTTCTGGTAACGGCTATTATTAAATTCGCCTTTGCTGTGAATGAACGCGTCCAAAAAATCGCCCGAGTCGCCATTTTCCGACTGCCAGCCTATCACGAACATCTGCGATTCGTTTTTCTTGATTTTTTCCAAAAGTTCCTCGGGTTCCACAGCATTAGCTTTAACTAAAAATCCGGCATCGGATAGCTGTTTTTCAAGATATTCCGCAAGTGTTTTATAAGTGGAAAGAAAATCCAGCCCTATCTCTTTTCTTTGCGAGCCAAAAATATTTTTTGCGCGTTTTTCTTCACTGAACTGGAACACCGGTATATTCGGATTGTAGCCAAAGACACCTGGTGCGATGAACTGGGATACCTGCCTTACAAAATTATTGCCTATTTCTTCGATTTTTACAGAGTCAAAGATTGTTTTTATAGCTTCCCTGACGGATCTGTCTGATAGGGTTGGGTCATCAAGCTTGAACATCAGAAAACTTACCTCCAGGCTATAACTGGTTTTGACTTGTTCTTTGGGAAGGTTAAGTGCCTGGTCGCGGGGAACAGCCACAAGTATATCAGTCATTCCATCTCTGAAATCCGATTCGCGCTGTACCTTATTCTGAATGACTTCATAATCGGCATTCTTATAAGTAGGTAGCTGGCCCCAATAATCAGAAAAAGCTTCTAATGAAAGAGTTCCGCCCTTGGTCCATTCCTTGATCTTATACGGGCCGGATCCGATATTGCTTTTTGGGCTTAAATAAAATTTTGTTAATTTGGAGAGTACCAGAGGATCCGATTCTTTTGTTATTATTTGTAAGGTGAAGTCGTCGATTACTTTAATTTCTTTAATAGTGCTCAGTAATCCCTTGATCTGGCCTCCGCCTTTTTGCTGAGCTTCATCAAAGCACTGGGCTACAAATTTCGCATCAAAAGGGGTCCCATCATGGAAAGTGACGCCTTTGCGCAGTTTAAACTCCCATGTGGTTGGATCCAAATTACCCCAGGATACTGCCAAAGCAGGTATGATCTTTAAATTCCTGTCAAAAGCGACCAAACCCTCATAAACATTTGAAGTCCTGATCAATGTGTTCAGATCAATGTTGAATTTAGACAGGTCTGTAGCAGGTGTACTTAATACTATTTTTAAAGTTTCATTCTTGAAATGATGAAGCCCGAAAATTCTGGTAGGCAATGTTCCCAAAAAGTAGTCCTTTTTAATAAATACTATTAAGGCGAGAAAAATAACAAAACCTATGAGGATGTCTTTTTTAGACAATTTTTCAAAGTTCTAAGTTCTAAACTCTAATCTATTAAACTCTAAATCATAATATCTAAATACTAAACAAATTCGAAATTCAAATTTTCAAAATCCAAAACCGCATATCTAATTTAATTATAAAATATTTTGAAATTTGAATTTTGGTCATTTGATATTGTTTAGGATTTAGAGTTTCGAGCTTAGAGTTTATCCACGATATGAGGTTAAATAAAAGAAACCAAGCTAAATCAAATTCCAGGTTCAATTATATCTAAGATCAAAATAATGTCGAATTCTGCTTAACGGCTTTCGGTTTCTGAGAAGCTAAGGGATTATTTTGTTTTAAGTTTTGCGGAAGGAACAGCTTCTTCAGCGCCGCTGTAGGCTTGTTTTGCCTCATCGATACCGTTAAAAATAGTGATTATCTGTGTAATTCCTACCACTTTTAAGATATCAAGAATATTTGGTTGGGGCTTGGCTATTACGATTTTTCCATTTTTTACAGCTGAGCGTGAATACCAGTCGGTCACATATCCTATGGCTTTTGAATTTATGTATGTGAGATCAGAAAAATCCAAAAGCAGATTTGGTATAGGCATCTCATCGATAACCTTATAAATCTTTTTTGCTTCCTCATCGACATTGGTTTCATCAAGCTGGCCAGTAAAACTGATTAATTTAACGGTTTTACCGCCGATGTTTAGATCTTGAAAATTTATTTGTACTTCAGCCATTTTATTATTGTGTTAATTTCTATTTTAATTATATATCGATTTTTTAAATTTGTCTATTAACAATAAATCTATTTTTGCTCTACGGTTTCTAAAAATTTCGCCACATGAACAGTTAATCCTCCATTAGGATTATCCTTGAATTCCAAAAGATCGGTCCAGTTTGCCACGATTTGGGAAAGGCCCCTGCCGCGTATAGTTGTTATTTTAGTTGGATCCATATATTTACGCTCTTCGACATAAGCGGCCATTTCCATCGCAGTTTTTTTGTTAAGTCCTGTCCCTGTATCCTCTACAGATATTTCAATACTTTTCCCTTTCTGGCTTAAAAACGTGATTTTAACATCTGTACCTGGCGCAGAACCGAATTCAATTGCATTATTAACAAGCTCATCTACAACGGACTGGAAACGAAAAGCCCATTGTTCAGAAAAACCAGTCATATTACGCACAATATTCATTGTAAAATCTCTTAATCCAGACATAAAATAAGCGCTTGTCGGGATTATGATGGATATTTTAACAGGCTTATCCACAGCTTTTCGGCTTTTGCTTTCCGTATCGTATGGCGCAACAGGATCCTGGTTCTGCTGAGATGCCGTTTTCTGCATTGCCGCATCAATGGGTTCGTTAGTCCCTTTCATAGAAAATGATTAATTATCTATTTATTATAGCATTTTTTACCATGATTATCAAGCTTTTTGACCATGGATTTTCAGGATTAGACTTTCTGTGGTAAGAATTAGAGCGTTGTACATTGAACTCTGACTACAGCTGTTTGCCGTACCCCTTTTTGTGTATTTATAAAAAGTTTATTGTAATACCCCTGAAGGAATAAGCCTTATCCCGGCAGGAGGCCAAAGCACTACAAGAACCCTTCCGCTGATATTTTTTCCATCGATGTAAGGAGTGGAACTTTCATCTATAGGTGAAAACCAATGGCGCGAATCGTTGCTATGGTTTCGATTGTCGCCTAAAGCAAAATAATGGTTTTCAGAGATAATAAATTCATTTTCATTATAATTTTTCAGGGAATAAGTATGATCCTTATTTTCTTCATTTAAATAAACCTCATTAAGTTCTTTAAAGTCATTCTGCCCCTTTGCTTTTAAATATACTCTACCATTTTCAATCTTGATGGTGTCACCAGGTATCCCGATAATCCGTTTAACAAAATATTCTGGCCCTGTAGAGCTGTAAATACGCACAAGATAGGCCTGATTGGGTTTACCTTCAATTAATATGCGTTGCTGTTTGATATCATCTGAAGTTACAATTTTTTTTGATGCCTCTTTCCAGCTAAGATTGATCAAACCCTCATTATCTACCGGGCGAAAATAAACAAGATCACCCTCACTGACCTTTTCTTTGCAAAACCATAAATTTCTTACAAGCATGTTTTGGCAATAAAAGGCTTGTTTATCGGCTTTAAGGTCGCTTATATCCAAAGATCCGGCGCCTTTGTCGTTAGTTATTGCAACTTCTTCGAATTTATGGGGATATTTATTTGTTACGGGCGGCAGAAAAACTATAGGATCTCCTCTTTTTGGCTCTCCTAAGTGATAACTTAATTTATCGATCAGAATAAATTCATTATTTTCCAGAGTATCAGCCATTGAAGAGCCTATTACCCGGAATGGGGATATAAGGAAGCTTCGAATCAAAACCACTAATAAAATTATTATGACTGCGTTATACAAAATATCCGCCAAAAACAGGCCTATTTCTTTTAAGGGTCTTTTTTTATCTGACTCGCCCCCGGTTTTTATCCTTTTCAGGAAATTCATTTTCAATATAAATGCTTAATAAAGCTTAAGGTCATTTTAATTTATTTACAAGAGTTTTCATTTTTGCAATAATACAAACAGAAACAAACCACTGATTTATAGGATTAACTTTTGATTACATGATAAATATAAATCAAATTGTTATAATCCTGGTAATCAGAAGTCAAAATAAAAAATAAAAAAAGATTCCATGAAAATCATGAGAATCAAGGTAAAAAATGATCATCGATAGATTAATTTATCACAAGCATCTGGAAAAGGGAGAAAAAATACTGTATTCAGTGCACAAGCATTGGATTGAAATAGCTAAACCCGCTCTGGAAATAGGTTTTTTTGGTTTTGTGCTTCCCTGGACACTTTTTTTTATCGGTTTTAATTCCAGGCCTTTTTTCTGGATTGCTGTTATTTGGTCTGCCTTAGCATATTTACATTTTATGCGTATTGTAATCTATTGGTATGCAAATACTTGGCTAATAACTAACATGAATGTTATTACGATCGAGTGGAGCGGGATTTTTAGCAATATAGCGACAAGATTGGGATATGAAGATATTGAAGGCGCTTCATATGAAATAAAAGGTTTTTGGGGCACTATTTTCCGTTATGGAAACTTGGTATTAAGGGTTATGTCGGGCACTCACGCGAAACTTGAAAACGTTTCCCGCCCCAAAAAAGCCGAACTAGCGTTAGCGCACTTTAAAGAACAATTTTTGAACGATCGGAATATGAAAGACGCAAATTCTTTAAGAAAGCTTTTATCAAACTTGGTCGCGCACGAAAACCGCAACCACTGACTATGATTTATGTGATTTTTATGATTAATGTGACAAATTAATTATATAATCAGGTAAAATCATAAAAATCACAGTCAAAAAAACAAAAACAAAAAGATTTACAGGATAACATATTTTACAATGAAAAAGTTGTAAAAATCGTACTAATCATGTAAATCATAGTAAAAAAATAAAAAATGAAAATTTTAATAATCTTTGCGGCAATTTTTGTCGCCATTGATGTCCTGATCGTATTATACGTGATTTGGAGGAGGACACGGCGCAAAATATCCCAAAAAGATCTTAGTGAAATACAGAAAACCTGGAAGCTCATAATCCGCCAGAAGGATATGAGGAATGCGATAATGGATGCTGATAAGCTTTTGGATCACGCCTTACATCTTTTGGGCTACAGGGGGAATTTGGGTAGCAAGCTCAAGAAATCCGGCGGGAGATTTAAAAATATAAACAAAGTCTGGGCGGCCCATAAAGTCCGTAACAATATTGCCCATCAGATCAATTACCAGATTGACGAAAAAACATACAGGGATACAATGCTGACCTTTAAACAGGCGTTTATGGATTTAAAAATATTTTAACAATAGAAGGGACAATCGTAGGGACAATTGATGGGACAATCGATAAAAAGTCCACCACAATCGTCCCCACAATCGTCCCCACAATCGTCCCCACAATGGTACTCGGAATAACAGGCATCAGCGGGTCAGGAAAGCACACGGCTGCAAAATATTTTGAAAAAAAAAGCTGGATTATATTGGATGCGGATAAAATCGCGCATTATCTATATCGCCCATATACAGGCGTATGGAAGGCGGTCACAAAAGAATTCGGAGAAAACATTTTAAATCAGGACGACACTATTAACAGGGTTAAGCTCAGTCAGATAGTTTTTAATCCCGCAAATCCTGAAGATTCAAATAAAGCGCTTACAAAATTAAACCAGATAGTCCATCCATTCGTTAAGCGTTATATTGAAAACGAAATTCACCATCAGTTAAGACGGAAATCCAATATCGCTATTGTAGTCGCATTATGGCAGGAATCAGGTCTTGAGGATTTTTGTGATAAAATTTTACTCATTAAAGCTGAATCAGGACTGAGGAGCAAGCGAATACAGGGGAGGGATGGCATAACTCTAGAAACATACAAAATGAGAATTAAAAACCAGACCGAACCCACAGAACCGGATTTTGTTATTGAAAATAATGGAACCATGGAGGAATTGAATGCTGAACTGAACCAAATTTTTCCAAATTAATTTGAAATAACAACTTACAAACTACAAATACAGAGATAAAGCACAAAATTCACAAATTGCACAAAGCACAAACAAACTTTTCAAACTGCACAAAAGACACAAAGCACAAATTTGTTTGATTAGTTTGTTTATTTTGTGAATTTGTATTTTGTTTGTGAGCATTTGTGAATTTTGTGTAATTTGTGTTTTAACCTTCGATTTTCGAGTTTCGATTTTCGATTTTTTGTAGTATCGTCGTTACGTAACAAAGTTAATTATGGAATTTGAACCAGTTATAGGTATAGAAATCCACGCCAGGATTAACTCAAAAACCAAAATGTTCTGCAGATGCAGTAATGATATTTTTGACGAAAGGCCGAATAGCCATGTGTGCGGCATCTGCATGGGTTTTCCGGGAATGCTGCCTGCCACGAATGAAGAAGCGGTTAAAAAAGGCATCAAAGCGGCTCTCGCGATGAAATGTAAGATAAATGATTTCTCCAAATTCGACCGCAAAAGCTATTTTTATCCGGATCTCCCGAAAGGTTTCCAGATATCCCAATACGATAAGCCGATTTCAGAAAAAGGGAAGATAACCATTACTTTTCCAGACGGCAAAACAAAGGATATCGGCATAACCCGCCTGCATTTGGAAGATGATGCCGGAAAACTGACGCATTCGGATAGCGGAACGCTTGTTGATTTTAACCGCTCAGGCACACCTTTGATGGAAATTGTCAGTGAACCTGATTTGCGGAGCGTCGAAGAGGCGAGTTTATACGCCCGCCAGATACAGAAAATAGTCCGGTACGTTGACGCGTCGGACGCGGATATGGAGAAGGGCCAACTTCGGTTCGATATCAACGTATCCCTTCGTCCGAAAGGTCAGGAAAAATTCGGCACACGCGCGGAGGTGAAAAACCTCAATTCATTCCGAAGTCTTGAAAAGGCTCTGGAATATGAAATTCATCGCCAGACTGAAGTTCTGAAAAGCGGTGGCACTGTTATCCAGGAAACGCTTGGATGGGACGATGAAAAAGAAATAACAGTCTCCCAACGCGGAAAAGAGGAAGCGGCTGATTACCGCTATTTTCCGGAACCAGATATTCCACCTCTGGTAATAACAAAAAAAATGGTCGAAGGGCTTAAGAAAGAGATTCCAGAGCTTCCGGATACAAAGGCTAAACGTTATCAGGAAGAACTTGGTCTGCCTGCTTTAGACGCCCATCAGCTCGCGGAATCATCCGAACTTTCCGCTTATTTTGAAAAATCTCTGAAAGTCAGTGGTAACGCAAAAAAAACTTCGAACTGGATTCTTTCTGAACTTATGGCATTTTTAAACGCCAATAACCTAACAATATCTGAGAGCAAGCTTTCAGCAGAAAATCTCGGAAAATTGGTAAAGCTCATAGAAGATGGTGTTATTTCCGGCAAAATCGCTAAAGACATCTTTACAGAAGTTTATGAGGGAAATCTGGATCCCGAGAAAGTTGTTGAGAAAAAAGGTTTGAAAGTAATGAGTGATTCGGGCGAACTTGAGAAAATCTGCAAAGAGGTTATTAATAAAAACCCAGCCATCGTCGCGGACTACAAAGGCGGGAAGGAAAAGGCGATAGGCGGTCTTGTCGGTCAGGTTATGGGGGCGACCAAAGGCTCAGCAAATCCGAAGATGGTGAATGAGATTTTGCGAAAATTACTATCCTAAAAACTATATTTGAAGACTTGAATACTTAAAAACTAGTTTGCAAGTTTTCAAGTTTTCAATAAATCAGTCAACTTCATACATTCGCTTTAAGGGGCGAAAAATGATATAATAAATTAAGAAAATTAATCTAAGTTCAAAGAAACTTAGTCCTTAGTCCTTAGTCCTTATTTCTTAGTCCTTACAAATATGCCATTAATACCAACCGTAATAGACAAGACCCCGCAGGGCGGCGAACGCGTGTATGACATCTATTCCCGGCTTTTAGAGGAACGGATTATATTTTTAAGCGGCCCTATATCAGATGAAGTGGCAAATGTCGTAATAGCCCAGTTCCTTTTCCTTGAAAAAGTGGATCCTTCAAAAGACATCACGATTTACATTAATTCTCCTGGTGGTTCTGTTTCCGCCACACTCGCGATGTACGACACTATGCAGCTTATAAAATGTGATGTTTCAACTGTCTGCGTAGGTATAGCGGCATCAGGCGGCTCAGTCATCCTGATGGGCGGAACGAAAGGAAAACGTTATACACTTCCGCATTCCGAAGTCATGATCCATCAGCCTATGGGCGGTGTTGAGGGGCAGGCTACCGATATCTCTATACACGCCCAGCACATTGTCCAGACCAAAGAATTGCTTAATCAGATGATTGCCAAGCATACGGGACGGGATGTGAAAAAGGTAAGGGATGACACTGAGCGCGATAAATTCATGACCGCCGAAGAAGCCCTAAAATACGGAATAGTGGATAAGATTATAGAGTCTAAAAAATAGTCTACGTTAATTTTAAAATATAGTTTTATTGAGCAGAAGGTGCCGGGTTTGTTTCCCCATCGCCTGCATTTTCCTGCTTACTTATTTCACTTAGAATCGATTTAACCTGTGACTCGATATCTGTTTCTGGTGTACCAGTATTTTCCTGCGGTACCGTAGAGGGGAGTTTGGGTTTTTTTTCTGTCTGTTCGGATGGTTTAGCGGCTTCATTAACATCTTCGATTTCAGTAACATCACTGACACCTGGTTTCAGCATCTCTGTGACATTTGTTGCATTTTCATTTTGCAGACCAACCTCCTTATTTTTGCAGCCGCTCAAAAGAGAAAGTGCAGTGATTACTAATAAGACAATGACGTTCTTTTTCATAAACTAAATTTTATTTTTATTAAAATATTATATCATTTAAACTATGTGCTGTCAATATAATAATTTGACATATGATAAAAATTTAGTACAATAATAATCTATGTCAAAAAAAAATCGACATAATCAACCAAATAAGGAGCGGGAAAGCAAATTCCAACATATTCAGGTGCATAAACCTGAAATTGATCTTGTTGACCATACGCGCCGTAAAATATTAATAGGCAGCGCAGCAACGGTGGTACTTGGCTCTATAGGATACGGTATATTTCATAAAAACAGATTTTCCAGTGAATCTATTGGGGAAAATAGGCCACAGAAACCTGCCAGTAATCCCAAGATCCCCCAATATAATGAATGGGCCCCAAGAATAAAATTACCTGAAATCAACATCAAAGATACTCCAATAAGCTTAGAAGAAGCTGGGCTTGGGCTGCCACAGGGGATTGACAGGGAAACATTGAAAGCGCTATTCCGCAAATTTCAATCTGATAAAAAAACTCTTATTGAAAAATTATCCGGAGTAAAGGATTTTAAGCAACGACAGACGCTGATTAGAAAATTTTTCGAAAGTTTAGTAAGTGATTATTTGAATTATTTGCATATTTTGCGGCCAAAAATCACTAGTAATCCAGAAGAAGTGATTCGGACACTCAATCGATTGCTGATGCATGAAAATTCCTGGATTGAGAGTAATCACGGAAGTATTCCGGAATCCCGACGTTTTGCTTTTTATAATGTAGAAGGGGTTAAAAAAAGCAGTATAAAAATCGGAGACCGGACCATTGATCTGCCCATATTATTTTTGCACAACCAGGAAGACCTTTTAGAAAATCTGAATGATCGCGACAGCATTATGATGGGGCAGTATTTTAACGATTATGATTATTTAGTTATAAATAAAGACGGGCTTTTAAGATTAATGAAAGAGCAGACCAGAGAAATCTCACAATTAAATCAAGAGGCCGCGCAAAGGATCGAGAGTATTGCGTCAGAAGAGAAATATTCACAGCTGCAAAAAAGTACTGTCTACCATGAAGTCGCCCATGTTGCCTTACAGAAAATATTTGGCATAAAGCACGAAGACAGTTTGATTGAAATGAATGGGTTGATAGATATGGACGGTTATAGTGTAGGACGTGATTTAAAAATAACTGATACTGAACTTCATGAATTGGCGGCTAACGGCTATGGGATTATGAATTCAGGTAAAATGGCAAAGGCTAGTTTAATCTATCTTTTAAATTCACCTTATCCAAGCTACCGGTTAGCTAAGGAAATTTGTATTAAAGAACTTCAGCGCATAATGGGCCCCGGAATTCATGACACCAGGGCGTTGAAACTATTTATAATTGATACGGATGATCAAGTGCTGCATAGGATAGGCGAACGGATGGCAAAATTAGCGATTTATCTGGTACGAAAAGACTAGATTTAATCAGACATCAGGTTTTGCTATACTTGGCGTATGTTCAAACTGTTAAAAAAATCAGGAGGGGCGCGTCGCGGTACACTTAAAACCGCTCACGGAACTATACAGTCTCCTTTTTTCATGACAATCGCGACTGCAGGTGCGGTGAAAGGCCTGATTCCTGATGAGGTCAGAGAACTCGGCGGCGAAGTGATTTTGGCGAACACATATCACATTCATCTGCGACCAGGCGAAGATGTTGTCGCGAAAGCGGGCGGTTTGCATAAATTCATGAACTGGAACGGCCCGATTTTAACCGACAGCGGCGGGTATCAGGTTTTCTCTCTTTCCAAAATCCGCAAACTGAAGGCCGATGGCGTTGAATTCCAGTCGCACATTGATGGCGAGAAAATATTTCTTACGCCTGAAAAATGCATTGAAATACAGCAAAAACTGGGGAGCGACATAATGATGTGCCTGGATGAATGTCCGCCTTATCCGGCTGAGCGGAAATATGTGGAAAAATCATTGGAATTAACAACGGAATGGGCCAGGCGATGCCGTAAGGGACGCAGATCTGCATCCCTTACGTTTGGCATTGTCCAAGGAGGGATGCACGCGGATCTTCGTGAAAAATCCGCCAAACAATTGGTCAAAATCGGTTTCGACGGTTACGCAATCGGAGGTTTATCTGTCGGAGAACCGAATAACTTGATGTACGAAATGCTGGATGCGACGATTCCCCATTTACCTGAAGATAAACCCCGATATTTGATGGGCGTAGGAACGCCAGAGAATATTCTGGAGGCAGTAGAACGGGGGATTGATATGTTCGACTGCGTGCTTCCCACCCGTAACGCGCGCCACGGTTACCTTTTTACGTCAAAAGGGATCGTAAGGATAAGGAATGAACAGTATAAGGAGGATTTTACGCCGCTCGACAAGAAATGCAGTTGCTACACATGCAAAAATTACACAAAAGCCTATCTCCGCCATCTGTTTACTTCCAACGAAATCCTGAGTCTCCGCCTGAATACTCTCCATAATGTGGCGTTTTATCTTGATCTGATGAAGAAAATCCGAGAGGCGATTGAGGAGGATAAGTTTGCGGAGTTTAAGGGAGGTTTTTTGAAAAAATATGTATCGTAACCTTCTTAAATTTTAAATAACAAATTTTAAATAACAAATTACAATTTAATATACGGTCAGATCAGCCAAAATGAAAATTTGTCATTTGTAATTTAAAATTTAAAATTAAAATGAACCTCCCCCCACAATCCAACCTCACTGACGTTAAATACAATGAAATCTTAAAAATGATCAGGGATTTGAACGTAAACCTGAATGACATCGATGAAAAATTCATTCATGGCGGAGGGAAAGGCGGGCAGAAGATCAACAAAACCGCGAGCGCAGTGCAACTTATCTACAGGCCAAAAGGAACTGTCGTGAAATATCAGCATCACCGTGAACGCTCGATGAACAGAATTCTTGGCTTAAGGGAACTTTTGTATAAACTTAATCCTAAGTCTAAAAAACAAAAGGAAATCGAAAAAATCCGCAAACAGAAAAAAAGGCGCAAAAGAAGAACTGTTATTCAACAGGAACAACAGTAATAAAAAAAGCTTTGACAAGGGTAAATTCATCTGTTAAATTCCTTGCGTTCTTTTTAATGTTACTTCGTTACCTCGTTATTTCGTTTTTATGATAATCGTTGCCCCCATCTTTTTTAATGTTTCGCTCACACATCACCGTTTGATTTTTATGGCAGATCCTGAAAAATCCGACACTCTTGTTGCCTCTCAGGATGCTGACACAAATACGCCAGATGAATTTGACCGTCACACTGCCGAATTGGCGTATAATGCGCTGGAAGAATTTTTGGCAGGCAATGCTGAAATATCAGAATTTTTTGCATCTGAAGATAAAATGGCGTCTGAAAATTCCATGCGTGAAAGAGCTTATAACGATATATATGAAAGGCTTAATGAATATTTAAGGGAAAAAAAAGAAGCTGGCATAAAGGTTTCAAAGGAGTGGTCTATGGATATCGCTAGTTTGATGGCTGAAACAATATGTAAAGTCATCTATCTTGACTTGATGAAAGACGTGGATCCGTTGACTGGTCGTCCTAACAGGCGGGCTTTTGTGAGACGTTTAAAAGAAGAGATTCAAAGAAGCACCAGAAGCGGACCCCTTTCAGTGCTAATCTTTGATCTTGATAAATTTAAATGGGTCAATGATACGCATGGGCATCTTGCGGGTGATAGCGTGCTTTGTGAAGTAGCTGAGGAGGTAAAAAAATTACTTAGAGCCTCGGACTTTATGTCCAGAAATGGAGGAGATGAGTTTTATTTCCTTTTGCCAAATACAGATGCCGAAGGCGCTTGTGTTGTTGCTCACAGAATAGCTTCGGTTATAAAAGGAAAGATCTTTATTGTGGGACTTAATGGAAATTCAAAGGAAATACAACTGACTGCGAGTATTGGAATCAGTGAATTTGAAGGGGTGTATGATGATCCGGATGGCAGTAAGATGATTAACCGCGCCGACGAATGCCTTTATATTATGAAAGGTGAAAAACCCGACAAAAATGGGGTTATGAAAGAACGCCGTGGGAATATCGCGTGCAATGGGCGTGTTCTTACGAATAATGAAATAAACAGAATATTAGAAGATAACCCGGGACTGCGCCTCCCCGTGGATTCAGTTATAAGCAATCGCGAAAGGATTTCTACTGGTTTGCTGGAGCCTGAGGATTAGATCCGTTTATTAGGTTTTTAAGGCTATCCGGGGTTACCATTTTTTCTATATCCTTTATCTGGCCTTTAGCCTGGTTTAATACACTGACAGTATCATAAAATTCTTTATATTGAGTGGAGATCTTATTAAAATCCACCTTTTCCTTAAGGTACCCGAATAAATAAAATCCTCCGATTATCGGAAGCACAATAAATACCAGAAAAAATATAAAACTTATAACACCTCTGAAAACTGCAACTCGGGCTACACGTTTTTGATAAACCAGAATTTTATCGATTTTTCCTTCAAGCTCTGAGAGACTGGGTTGCTTTACTCCTTTGCCTGTATTCAATGTGATTTCATCCATAAATTTATTTTAAGTGCTTAGTGCGGAGTGCTGTATTACTACTAAGCACTAAAGCACTGCGCACTAAGCACTATTTTTTAATGTTGATGATCTGAATATTCGCCTCCTTAATATCTTTTTCTGCTATTTCGGAAGGAGCGCCTAATGTAAGATCTTTCGCTTTCTGGTCCTTCGGGAACGCGATTACTTCGCGGATATTCGGTTCGCCCGCGAATATCATCACAAGACGGTCCAGTCCCCACGCGATTCCTCCGTGTGGTGGCGCGCCATAGCTAAAAGCCTCCAGCATATGACCAAACCTCCTTTCCGCGTCAGCCGGACTTATACGTAAGATATCAAAAATCTTTTGCTGGAGTTTCTGTTCATGTATCCTCATGCTTCCGCCGCCGATCTCGCTTCCGTTCAACACTATGTCATAAGCTACAGCGCGGGCTTTTACGGGTTCTGAGTCCATAAGGTCCATATCTTCATTCATTGGGCGTGTGAAAGGGTGGTGCATGGCAGCGAGCTGGCCGGTTTCTTTTTCTCCGCCAGAGGCGGATCCGCCCGTGGAGGAGAATTCGAACATCGGGAATTCGTTTACCCAAAGATAAGCGAACACATTCGGGTCCATCAGATTTAATTTTCTTCCGCATTCAAGGCGAATCTGTCCGAGAACTTCGCATGCTGTATTGAATTTATCAGCCGCGAAAAATACAATGTCTCCGGTTTTCGCGCCCAGCGTTTCGGATATTTTGTTTATCACCTCTTCGCTTAAAAATTTGATGATAGGGGATTTTATCCCTTCCTCTCTGTAAACAAAATACGCCAAACCTTTTGCACCGTATACTTTTGCCAGTTCCTCAAGCTTATCCAGTTCGCTCCTCGGCCAGTCAGCGACACCTTCGACTTTCAGCGCCTTAACAACGCCGCCGCTTTCAACGGTTCCTGAGAACACCTTGAAATCGCAGTGCGCCACGATATCGGAAATATCTATTAACTCCATCTTAAAACGGATATCAGGTTTATCTGAGCCGTATCTGGACATCGCCTCGTGCCAAGTGATGACAGGGAACGGTTTTTTCAGGATTTTTTTCTTCGGCGCGAATTTTTTGGTAAGTTCGATTAAAAGTTGTTCGTTTACCGCCATAACATCTTTTTCTTCCGCGAACGACATCTCCACATCCAGCTGTGTAAATTCAGGTTGCCTGTCACCTCTCTGGTCCTCGTCGCGGAAACACCGCGCTATCTGGAAATACTTGTCCATACCCGCGATCATCAGAAGTTGTTTCAACTGTTGGGGGCTTTGCGGAAGTACAAAAAATTTACCTGGATAAAGGCGTGACGGAACTAGATACTCACGACTTCCTTCGGGAGTGCCTTTGATAAGAATCGGCGTTTCGATTTCCAGAAACCCCTGCTTATCCATATAATCGCGCATCGCTTTTATCATTTTATGGCGCAGGACAAGATTGTTTCTGAGCCTCTCGTGGCGCAGGTCCAGATATCTGTATTTCAGCCGAAGCTCCTCGTTAACAGCTTTATCCTGGTCTATCTCGAAAGGCGGAGTTTTTGAGTCATTCAGAATTTTGACTTCATCTATATAAACCTCGATTTCGCCTGTATCCATATTTTTGTTATCCTGCCCTTCAATGCGTTTACGGACATTCCCTTTCACAGTTAAAACAAATTCCGGGCGAACCGTATTCGCTGTTTCCCAGCTTTCCTTGCTTACATTAGGATCAAAAACAATCTGTGTTAGACCGTATCTGTCGCGCAAATCGATAAAAATAATCCCGCCATGGTCGCGCCTTCTGTGGACCCATCCGCTTAATACAACTGTTTTTCCTTTATCAGTCAGCCTGAGCTCGCCACATGTGTGTGTTCTTAACATAATTTATTTTGAGTAAATTTCTGAATTATTTTAAGCTAATATTTATATTATGACAACGTTTATCGTCTTGCGTCTGCGAAAAGCGTACCGTCCGGCGTCTGACGTATAACGGAAATACAAAACGCAAGACGCAGGACGCAGCCCGTTACGCACATCGCGAACGCAAGACGCATGACGCAAAAAAGTACGCGCTTCGCAGACGTTGGGCGAAAAACGATTAGTAAACAGGTACTCCCAAAATCGCCTCAAGCTGTGATGCGGTAACAGGCCCTTTGCGTATTATTTTAACATGGTCGTTTTTAACCTCAATCACAGTTGAAGCGAGATTGTGATTAGTAGTTTTCCCCTGAAAAACCATATCGGGTTTGTACTTACTTTTTTTAAAAGCTTTGATGACTTCCTCATGAGAAAAGCAGAGGCCTTTACCGGACGGGTTCGCACTCGTTGTTATTAACGGACCTTTGAATGCGGAAAGTAAATCCTGCGTCAAATTATGCATTGGCACCCTTAACCCGACATTCGGCGTTTCAGGGAAATAGTAATCAGGGATTTCAGGGCCTTTTGGCAAAATCAGAGTAACAGCGCCTGGGAATAATTTTGATACCACATAAGAGCTGAAATCATCCAGAATCGCATATTTTTTAATTTTAAGCAACTGCACAACAGGTATCATTATGCTCATGGGTTTTTTGAAATCGCGGCCTTTTATATCCTGAACTTTGTGAAATGCTTTTGGATTATATGCATCAGCAGCCAGCCCAAAGCACGTATCGGCAGGGTGCGCGATTACACCACCCTTTTTCAGGATAGAAACGGCTTCTTTAAGTGTGTCGGGGTTGAAGGGAACGACTTTTATCATAACGAAATAACGAAGTTACGAAATAACGATATAACAAAATACCGAAATTCGCCAGCCTGCCTGCAGCGTTCTGGCGGGAAACTCGAAAATCGAAATTCTAATATTCTGAAAGCGCGGAAACGTTTCCGCACCTACGGGATATAAAATAATTTGATTCTCGCCAAAAATCCGTTTAAACTTATGCAGAAATATGAAACATCCAAACATCCAATTCGGTTACTCCGCGAAACTGTGACAAGGCAGGCATTACCTGCTTTTTTTATAATCACCGTTGCTGGCTCCGCGGCTCCAGTCCGGAGCCGAGATACTGGCTTCTGTGTCTCTCCAGACAGAGCCTGGAGCCAGCAACAGCACAACAGCTAAACGCTTAAAATATGAAAATCTCATCCAAAATCAAAAAAATACTATTACTCGGCTCTGGCGCCCTGAAAATCGGCGAGGCAGGGGAGTTTGATTACTCCGGTTCACAGGCCATCAAGGCATTTAAGGAAGAAGGGATTAAAGTCATCCTGATAAATCCGAATATCGCCACAAATCAGACCAGCAAAGGACTTGCTGATAAGATTTATTTTTTACCGGTCACCCCGTATTTCGTTGAACAGGTCATCAAAAAAGAAAAACCCGATTCTATCTCTCTTAGTTTCGGCGGACAGACAGCGCTGAATTGCGGTCTTGAGCTGGAGAAAAAAGGAATTCTGAAAAAATATAATCTAAAAGTCCTCGGTACACCAGTTGAGTCAGTCCGATTAACAGAGGATCGGGAACTTTTCAAAAACGCGCTTGAAAAAATCGGCGTTGTTTCGCCTCGTAGTCTGGCGTGTGAGAATTTTGAAGACGCAAAAAAAGCAGCCGACAAAATCGGTTTCCCGGTAATGATCCGCGCGGCTTTCGCGCTTGGCGGGCTGGGCTCGGGCGTAGCAAGGAATCACGAAGAGCTGAACCCTGTTCTTAAAAAAGCCTTTTCCGCATCACCGCAAGTACTGATTGAAGAGTATCTGAAGGGCTGGAAAGAAATCGAATACGAAGTTGTGCGCGACGTCAAAGATAACTGCATCACGGTATGCAACATGGAGAACTTCGACCCGCTCGGAATTCACACCGGCGAATCGATTGTCATCGCGCCGAGCCAGACGCTTAATAACCACGAATACCAGAAGCTCCGCAATATCGCTATAAAAGTCATCCGCCATTTCGGAATAGTGGGGGAGTGCAACATCCAGTACGCTCTTGATCCTAATTCCGATGATTACCGTGTAATCGAAGTGAATGCCCGCCTTTCCCGTTCGTCCGCGCTGGCTTCAAAAGCAACTGGTTATCCGCTTGCGTATGTCGCCGCAAAACTGGGTCTCGGTTATGCGCTTACAGATCTCCGAAACAGCGTTACGCAAAAAACTTCCGCATGCTTTGAGCCTGCTCTGGATTATGTCGCCCTTAAAATCCCGCGATGGGATTTAAATAAATTCCGCAAAGTCAGCGAAATCATCAGTACCGAAATGAAGTCCGTCGGCGAAGTTATGGCGCTTGGTCGTAGTTTTGAGGAAGTACTCCAAAAAGGCCTTCGCATGATACAGATAGGCGCTTACGGATTGGAACCCGATATGTATGAATTCAGTAATCTAAAAGAAGCGGTTGAAACCCCGACTCCCAAACGTCCGTTCGCTCTTGCGAAGGCTATTGATGAAGGTTATTCGATTGAAAAATTATATAAACTTACAGGAATCGACCCGTGGTTTTTGAATAAAATTAAGAATATCCGCCATGTCGCGAAAAAAGTGAAAGCGGCAAAATCAGTACACGGAATAACCGAACCTCTGATGCGCGAGGCAAAGAAAACCGGTTTTTCCGACAAGCAGATAGCTCGCATGTTTAAGGATGATGAAATGAAAGTCCGCGAACGCAGGAAAAAGCTGGGCGTAATCCCTGTCGCGAAACAAATTGACACCCTCGCCGCCGAATTCCCCGCCAAAACAAATTATTTGTATCTGACCTACTGGGGCGAGAAGGATGACGTATCTTACGAAAAATCGAAAATCGAACCTCGAAAATCGAATGGAAAAATGCAAAATGCTACATTGAATACGAAATCAGAAATCAGAAATGCGAAATCTAAGAAGGCAATAGTCCTCGGTTCAGGCCCATACTGCATCGGTTCATCCGTCGAGTTCGACTGGTGCTGTGTGAACGCGGTTAAAACTCTGCATAAAGCCGGATATGAATCCATAATGATAAATTATAATCCCGAAACTGTAAGCACGGATTTTGATGAATGCGATAAGCTGTATTTCGATGAACTCAGCCACGAGCGCGTTCTTGATATCTGCGACAAGGAAAAGCCCGACGGCACAGTCGTTTCCATGGGCGGTCAGGTTCCGAATAACCTTGCACTCCGTTTGCATAAAAGCGGTGTTAAGATTATGGGAACATCTGTCGAAAGTATCGACCGTGCGGAAAGCCGTGATAAATTCTCCGCGCTTCTGGATTCCATAGGCGTAGACCAGCCTGAGTGGAAAGCATTCACAAAAATCGAAGATGCCTATAAGTTCGCGGATAAAGTCGGTTACCCCGTACTAGTACGCCCGAGTTACGTACTCTCAGGCGCGGCCATGCGCGTGGCGCACACACATGAGGAGTTACAAGACTTCCTGGGAAAAGCAGTCCGCGTAAATATCGAGGCGCCTGTTGTCATCTCCAAATTCCTTGTCGGCGCGCGTGAAATTGAAATGGATGCTGTCGCTCATAACGGAAAAACCCTTATTTACGCGATTTCCGAACACGTGGAAGATGCTGGCGTTCACTCCGGCGACGCCACAATCGTCCTTCCTCCGCAACGGACATACCTCGAGACCATCCGCAGGGTCAAAAAAATCGGAAAAGCCATCGCGAAATCTCTTAAAATCACAGGTCCTTTCAACATCCAGTTCCTCGCGAAAGATAATGAAATCAAGGTAATCGAATGCAACCTCCGCGCCAGCCGTTCATTCCCGTTTGTCAGCAAAGTCACCAAATACAATTTCATAGAAATCGCCACAAAAGCCATGCTGAATGACGTCGATAAAGACGTCCGCTACCATACCGTGGATCTGGATTACGTTGGCGTAAAATTTCCTCAGTTCTCATTTCCTCGTCTGAAAGGCGCAGATCCGGTTTTAGGAGTCGAAATGGCCTCCACCGGAGAAGTAGCATGTTTTGGCGATGACTTTGAGGAAGCTTTCCTTAAATCCTACCTTGCTGTCGGTTATAAAATCCCGAAAAAGCATATCCTCCTCTCCGTCGGCCGTATGAAAGATAAAATAAGCATGCTACCCGCAGCGAAAACACTCATTGATATGGGCTTTAACCTTTTCGCCACCGAAGGCACATCGGCGTTTCTGCATGAAAACGGAATAAAAGTCACAAAACTGCACCGCGTTTCCACGGAAAAAAGCCCGAATATTTCCGAATATTTAAAAGCCGGCAAAATCGATCTTGCCATCGTCATCCCCACAAAATACGCGCACGACGAAATCACCGCCGGCTACCAAATCCGCCGTCTTGCCGTTGACCAGCATATCCCGCTATTCACAAACGTCCAATTTGCCAAAGCGCTGATACGCTCAATTCAGAAATATAAGATGGAGGATTTGAGAATAAAGGAGTGGGGGGAGTATAAAAATTAAATTTAGTCTATTTTCTAAGGCATTTGACCATTTTGTTGACGTTAACGAAATGGTCAGGATTTTATAGTTGAATAAACTTTAAAAATATGTTATAATAATTGGATTACTTTTTAAATTCAAAGTGGTCCAAAAAATAAAAAAATTAGCAAAGGAGATTACCGCCCTAGAAGGTGAAGTTAACGAAATTGGGTATTATCCTGATTTAAAAGAGCTGATTGAAGTTATAGCCAATGAGGAAATGAACCTCGGCTTCAAGGTAAGAGTCAGCCCAAAAAAAATGGTTGGCGGTTTTCCGGATATCAAAATTGTGAGGGCAAAAGACAATTTGGTTCTAGGGCATATTGAAGTAAAAATTCCTAACGAAAACTTAGATAACAAAAAATTTGAAGATCAATTTAACCGTTATAAAGAATCTGCTTCAAATATTATTTTTACCAATTTTGGTAAGTGGGAATTATGGCAATGGGATAAAGATAGGAAGTCCAAGAAGAAAGATGAAGCTACATGGAATTTCAAAAAATCACCAGATGATTACCATGGCATAAAGAAAATATTAGAAATATTCAATACTAAAGAGCCAATTGCTGCAGAGACGCCAGAAGAATTAGCTGATTTGCTAGCTCGAAGGAATAAAAGGTTAAGAGAAGTTGTAGAAGAAGTTTATGTGAGCAATGGGTGCCCACAAAATCTTAAAGACCTTTATGAAACAATAAAAGAATTTTTAATTAAGGACATTACTGTGCACGATTACGTGAATATGTATGCTGAAACCATAACCTACTCCCTCTTTATTGCACGATTACAACATTTCAAAAAGGGCGGAAAGGATAACTTTGATATTGATACGGCCTTTAATTTTTTGCATCGAAGGTTGCCGCGTATTCCACTTCTGGATGAGCTTTATAATAAGGCAAATGACCAGTTAGTAGCTAAGATTGAAGATGAAATAGATTTGATAATACAAGATTTGAAATTGTGCGATATTAAGAAGATTTATGAGATTTTTACCAAACATGACCCTGATAAAGATCCTATAATTTATTTTTATGAGCCTTTTGTAAAATACAATGATCCGGAGACAAAGATAAAAAGAGGTGTTTTTTATACACCGAAACCAATAGCAAATTTTATTACGAGAAGTATAAATGAAATTCTAAAGGAAAAATTTGGGTTGCATGAAGGCCTTGCAAATGAAAATATTCGCCTTCTTGATCCGGCAATGGGTACAGGAACTTTCCTTGTTGCATCAATTGAGCGGATTTATGAAGAGCTTAAGGAAAAGTATAAAAATCAGGGCGCCACCTTTTTAAGACAAAAATGGGAAAAGGTCGTTCAAAATCATATTTTAGAAAGATTTTATGGTTTTGAGATATTGCTGGCTCCTTATGCTATTGCACATTTGAAACTAAGCCTTTACTTAGAAGAAAATGGCTATGAGTTTGAAAAGACTAGTAAGAATCAACAGTTTAAATTATATCTTACTAACACTCTTGAAAATGATGAACATAGCGAAAAAATTGTTCGCTCTGGCCAAATTGGAAAAGAAAGTGAAGCGGCATTAAAAGTTAAAAATGATGAACCAGTTTTAGTGATTACTGGTAACCCGCCATACTCAGTTTCTTCTTTTAATAAAAATAAATGGATTGAAGATTTGATGAATTTATATAAAAAGGCTGTAAGAATTGAAAAAAATATTCAGCCTTTATCGGATGATTACATTAAATTTATTCGCTTTGGTCAATGGAAGATTAATAAAACTGGTCATGGCATTTTTGCAATGATTACAAATCATTCATTTCTTGACGGCTTAATTCATCGAGGCATGAGAGAAGAGCTTATGAAAGAATATGACCAAATTTATATATATAATTTACACGGGAACACGACTAGTGGTGAAATAAATCCAAATAACCGAAAAGATCAAAATGTTTTTGATATTAAACAAGGCGTAGCAATTTCCTTTTTTATAAAATCTGAGAATTGTAAAGAAAAAGGCGTTTGGTATTCAGAAATTTGGGGTACTAAAGAGGAAAAATTAGTTTTTCTAAATCAATCTGATATTCGTTCTATTAAATGGTTAAAATTAGAGCCACAAGTAACTGAAAATTTCTTTTTTATTCCAAAAATTTTGAATAAAAATAACGAATATGATTTGTTTTATTCACTTAAAACAATTTTTCCTATAAACGGAAATGGGATAAAAACAAACAATGATAATTTATTTTTGGATTATGAAGTTAAAAAATTAAAAGAAAGAATTGAGCTATTAAAGGATGGAAATTTAACAGTTAATGAAATAAATAAATTGTTAGAATTAGAAGATGACAAATACTGGAATACAAAACGTGAAAGGGAGAAATTAACGAATGTTGATATAGAACAAAATATTTTTGATTATTTATTCCGGCCTTTTGATATTAGAAAAATTTATTATCAACCCAACTTAATTGAGATTGGTAGGGGTGGAGCTAGTAAAAAAGTGTTTAGCAATTTTAAAAATCAAGACTTGGGCTTAATTAATTGTAGACAATTTGCGTCGAAAAAATATTTTACAAGTTTTGTAACTAAGGCGATGGCAGATATGAGTTCACAGCCCTTTGCGCCTTATAATATTTTTCCAATATATGTATATGAAAATGGTAGAAAGGTGGCAAATTTAGACAACAAATTTATTCATGATTTAGAGAATAGCCTTAATTTAATTTATGTTCAGGAGGGAGAGGGTGATTTAAAAAAAGATTTTGGTCCAGAAGACATTTTTTATTATATATATTCTGTTTTTCATTCACCTGAGTATCGAAAAAAATATCATGAAGAATTAAAAATTGCTTTTCCAAAAGTTCCATTAGCATATGATAAAATAATTTTTCGAGATTTAGTACGACATGGTAAAAATTTAATAGAATTGCATTTATTGAATCAAAACCCTTTTAGTACAAATAAGAATTCGATTTTTAATAAACAAAATAAGTGGAGGGTAAGTCAGGGTGGTAAAATGAGGCATTGGAATATTACAAAAATTCAATATGAACCCAACAAAAAAAGAATTTATATAAATGAAAACAATTTTTTTCAAGGAATAGATGAAAATGTATGGAATTTTTATATTGGAGGGTATCAAGTTTTGGATAAATGGCTTAAGGCAAGAAAAGGACGTACTCTGAATTTAGATGATCAAGAGCATTTCATGAAAATGATTGTTGCCTTGAGAGAAACAATAAATGTAATGGAAAAAATTGACCCGCTTGTAATTGAATTATTGGAAGGTGTTGAGCAGCCACAGGCAGTAACACCAAAAACAGGGCGCAAAATACGCAGAAAGAAAACACTTGAAGAAGCTAAAAAGATTGCGCATCAGCTTAAACGTGCAAGAATGGGCAAACGTGTTCTTAAAAAATCTGGCGACTGAGTGTAAAATTTGCAATTCCTACAATATGCGAAACCTTCGCACGTATTTATTACAAAATAATCCTGTGCCGAGCAAAATGGGCAGTTTCCAATATAAAAGCTATCTTCTTCATGGGTTAAATTCAGAATATTTGCCAATGATTTCCATTTAAATTCCTGCTCTCTAGTTATTTGCATAATTTAATCGTAATGGTAGGGGGGCTAGGGTAGTGCAATCGGGGCTTTTTGTCATTCAAAAAATATTGACAGAAGAAGTGAATACGTTTTTATACAAATATTGACTTTTGTTAGCTAAATTGATAATATTAAGACATAAAAGGCTTTCGGCCGTGGTTCATATACCACAAGCTGGCGGAAGGTCTTTTTCTTATTTATTTGCCGACAGGGAAAGCGGACATTAGCCATTTTTTGCCTGACCGTTTTTCTTCTTTGATCTGAATAAAAAAGAGATCGTCATCAGCGGTTATGCCGGCGAATCTGTGTACAATTTCACCTCTGTTATTCGGATTTTCTTTTGATTCCGGTTCATAGGTTGACTTGCATATTAATTCAATGGCGCAGGGGAAAAATTTTACTCGGCGGGTTTTGTCTCCCAGATTATCTTTTTCATGCAGGTGATGCCAATATAATTCCAGAAAAATTTTATCCTTCTTAAAGAAAGCGGATTTTATATATGGCCTTCTCTTACTTTTAGCCCTAATTTGTTTATAAATCGTAAAAGCTTTTTTGTAAACTTCTGCCCATCGTGTACCTGCAAGCTTTTTCGACTTTGTTCTATAAGTCTTCATTAATCAAAAAATTCAATTTTATTCAAAATAGGAACGGATTATAGCAGATGACCAAAATTATGCAAAATGCTAATAAAAATTCACCTTTGGGAATAAGTCTGATAAAATAATCATATGAATTCCCGTTTTTTAATCTGGCTCGGCCTGTTTGTAGGCTCCGCGATCGGCGGATATATTCCTTATCTATGGGGTGATAATTTCCTGTCCATGTGGTCAGTACTTTTAACAGCAGTCGGCGGAATAATCGGAATTTGGGTTGGCTTTAAATTAAGCAGTTAATGTGTATAATAATGTTAATATTTAATAACTCAAAAATTTATGGCCAGAGGCGATAAACAAAAAAGGGAAAAAAAGAAACCTAAACAAAATAAGGGTAAGAAGAAATAATTCGCATTTCAGATTTCAGATTTCGCATTCCCATTTTGCATTTAGCATTTGGCAATTTTTTGTACGACTAAATATCTTATTGCAATTAAATGCAAAAATTAAAAATGCTAATTTAGAATACGAAATCCGAATTGCGAAATGCGAAATTACCCAAGTAGTTCCTTCACCACCTTATTCACCATCCCTCCATCAGCCTTTCCTTTTACCTTACCCATAACAGCGCCCATCACTTTACCGAATTCCGCAGGGGTCGCGTTCATTTGCTTAATGGTTTCTTTGGCGATTTTTTTAACCTCATTTTCGCTCATCTGAGCAGGAAGGTATTTTTCGATTATCTTTATTTCATCCAATTCTTTCTGGGCGCTTGCCTTGTTTCCGCCTTTCTCAAAGCCTTCCGAGGCCTCTTTGCGCTGTTTTATGCCGCGTTTAATAAGGTCAATTACGACTTCATCCGTAGCCTTCATGTCTTTACCGCTGACTTCGTATTTCATAATGTCGGCTTTGACCATGCGAAGTGTGCTGGTTTTAAGCTCGTCGCGGGCTTTCATAGAAGCGGTTAAATCGGCGATTATTTGGTCTTTTAACATTAGATTTAAGATTATTCATCCTTCGTAGTATGCCTTTTGGCTTTGGCTATTCTCCGTAGCCCTACGAGGATTTAAAATAATTACTACGGAGAATGGAAAGATTTAAGATTTATGTGCTGACTTTCAACTTACAACGCAATTTGAGCCCCTTACAACTTTCAACTTACAACTAATTATTATAAAATTTACATCTCAAATACGCTCAGCAGCCGCGCAGTTTTCTTGCCTTATCCAATCTATCAAAAGCAGAGATGTAAGCGGCCATGCGCATTGTACATTTATGTTCCTGCATGAAATCAAGAATTCGCACCAAAGCCTCTATCATCACGCGTTTCAGTTTTGCCTGAACTTCTTCCAAAGGCCAGTAATACTGCACATGGTTCTGCAGCCATTCAAAGTATGAAACCGTTACGCCTCCGGAATTGGCCAGAATATCCGGGATAACGACTACACCCTTTTCTTTCAGATGTTCGTCAGCCTCTGAAGTCGTTGGGCCATTTGCGAGTTCGAGGACGATCTTGGCTTTGATGTTTTTCATGTTTTTTTCATTCACCTGGTTCTCCATCGCGGCCAATACGAGCACGTCACAATGTTTTTCCAAAAGCTGTTCATTTGTTACCACCTCGCCCTCATTGCATTTCGTGACAGAACCTTTTTCTTTTTTTATCTTCGCGACAACAAAAGGGTCCATACCTTTTTCGTTATATATACCACCTGTTGAATCGCTTAAACCAATGATAATGAAACCCATGCTATGCAGGATTTCTGCCGAAAAACTGCCAGCATTTCCGAAACCTTGTACAATGACTTTTGTTTTTTCAATCGGCATATTATGCCTTTTCATATATTCCTCAAGAACATACGCACCGCCTTGAGCAGTTGCAGTATCCCTGCCAAGCGAGCCGCCGATTTCAAGAGGTTTGCCTGTTACAACGCCAGGCGTATAACAGTCCTCAAGTTTGCTGAATTCGTCCATGAACCACGCCATTATCTTTGGAGTCGTGTACATATCCGGAGCTGGAATGTCATGTTCAGGGCCGATGATCTGGTAAATCGCCTGTACGTATTTGCGTGTCATCCTCTCAATCTCTTTTTCCGACATCTTCTTGGAGTCACAGCAAATACCTCCTTTGCCTCCGCCATAAGGAATGCCCGCAACCGCGCATTTAAAAGTCATTTCAGTCGCAAGCGCTTTAATTTCATCCAGATTTACCGCAGGAAGATAGCGGATACCGCCCTTGAAAGGACCGCGCAGGTCTGAATGCTGTACACGGTAAGCTTCAAAATACTGCATTTTGCCGTCATCCATCCGCACAGGCAATGTGACGACTAAGGTTTTCTGAGGATGCGAAAGTACATCCAGAGTCTCCTGATCAAGCTTCATTATTTTCGCGGCTTTTTGTAAATTGGTAAGTGTGTTTTGAAAGAAATTCATATTTTGAATTTTAAATTTTAAATTACAAATTTTAAATTTTAATTTGGATTGTCAGGTTACATTATAGAATTAAAATTTGTCATTTGTCATTTAAAATTTGTCATTTTAATATTCTAGGTATTCTCTCATTGATCCTCGTCGTCACTTCATAATTAATCGTATGGCTGAGTTCCGCTACCTGTTCCGCAGTAATAGTTTCCTTTCCCTGTTTTCCTATAAGCACAACCTCGTCCTCCAGTTTTACGTCAGGAATATGCGAGATATCGGCCATAACCATGTTCATACACACGCGACCGATAACAGGCGCCTTTTTCCCGCAGATAAGCACATATCCGCGGTTGCTAAGAAGGCGGACAAAGCCGTCGTAATATCCAACAGGCAGGACCGCGATCCTGCCGTTTTTTGGCATTACATATGTACAGCCGTAACCGATTAATGAACCTTTCGTCACATCCTTGATCTGAGCGACAATCGTTTTCCACGTCAAAGCAGGTTTAAGCGTAATATCGATTTTCGCGCGTTTTGTTGCCATCTCTGTTTTATCACTCGGCCACAATCCATAAGCTCCAATCCCGACCCTGACAAAATTAAAATACGCTTCTGGAAGAAGAATCGTCGCCGCGGTATTCGCACAATGGCGGAAATGCGGCGCAAAGCCCTCGGATTCTAAAAGATGAATCGCTTTATTGAACTGTTTTAACTGGTAAAGGGCGTATTGATGTGTAACACGGTCTTCGAGGTTGGCGAAATGCGTTGAGACGCCTTTTAATTCGACATTCGGATGGTGCTTCATAGCCTTTATGAAATCCGGAATATCCTTCATCGCCACACCTTGCCTGTGATTTCCTGTCTCGATTTTGAGATGTATTTTTAGACTTCGATTTTCGCCCTGAACCGTATGGTACAGGGTCGATTTTCGAAGTTCAGTTAGGGTTTCGAGATTATAAACAATCAACTCCACGTCTTTTAACTTCGCCACATCCTCCAGATCCGAAAGGGGAGTATAACCGATGATCAGGATTGGGATTTTAATACCCGCATCCCGTAGTGTCTTTGCTTCATAAAGAGCATTAACGCATAAATAATCCGCTCCGTATCTCTCGAAAACCCGCGCGCATTCGATAAGCCCATGCCCGTACGCGTTTGCCTTTACGCAAGGCGCAAGAACAACATCCTTTCCGATAAGTTTGCGGAATGTCTGAAGATTATGTATGAGCGCTTTTTTTGATATTTCGACCCACGTTAATTGCATGGTTCGATTCTATCCTAAATCCCCATTTTTTTAAAATCGAAAATCAAAGCAAGGAGGAAGGTGGCTCCTCCTGGCGAAAAGCTAGGAGGAGCCACTTTCCTCCTTGCCTAAAAAAACGTCCATGGCTGCACATCAAAATAAAAAGATTACAATTTAATCTTATAATCTTGTAATACTATTTAGCCGCGATAGCAGTATCGCCCCTTATAAACAGAGGCGCGTCGGTTTTTACCATTGATTTTACCTTCGGGTCATTCTGGATATTGGCGAGGGCCTGAGTTTGCGCGATTTCCATATCCCACACCTCATTTTCAGTAAGCAATTGTGAACGTTCGACTTCAAGGTTCTTTAAAGCATAGCCTTTTGTGGCGTTGCGGTTGGCATTTGCCAGATAAGCAAGGCTGATCAAAGCGACGAGTACGATTATTGCAAATACAAGAGCATTGACACTTACCTCAACTTTTTGGGATAGCGTATTTTTCCGCACTTTTGTGGTGGGATTATTGTTATTTATATATAATGCAGCAGACATTAGTTTATGTGTTTGTATTGGGCAGTTGAGGTTGATCATAGGCGTTCAGCCACCCGCAATTTGGCGCTACGCGCCCGCGGATTGGCTTGAACCTCAATACCTGATGGTATTATAGGTTTTTTAGTTAATAGATAAAGCTTTTTTTTAAAATTGCATTGACAGACAGGTAATTCCTTTGGGCAGATACAATCTTTTGTGTAGTAACGGAAAATATTTTTCACAATACGGTCTTCGAGGGAATGATATGCGATCACTGCTATTCGACCCTTTGGTTTAAGGATCTCAATAGCCTGCTTAAGCGCGCTTTCCAGAACTTCAAGTTCGCGGTTCACGTAAATCCTTAATGCCTGAAAAGTCAGCGTAGCGGGATGGATTTTGGCTTTGTGCGTAAGCGTGTCCGCTATAACACGGACGAGTTGCAGTGTTGATGTGATGGGTCTGGTTTTCCTGACATGCACAATTTTTTTCGCTATGATCCGTGCGCGTTTTTCTTCGCCGAAGTGGTAAATGATGTCAGCGAGTTTTTCTTCGCTGAACGTATTCACTACCTTTTCAGCCGTCAGCCTTTGCCTGCGGTCATACCGCATGTCCAATGGTCCGTCGCGGTGAAAAGAAAATCCGCGTTCAGGGTTATCCACATGCGGCGATGAAAGGCCCAGATCAAACAGAATCGCGTCAGGTGCGGGGAATTTATGATTTATGATTTCTGATTTGAGATTTTCGAAATTCGAATTGATAAATATGACATTTTTTTCAAATTTTTTCAAATTTTCTCGTGCTTTTTTTAGGTTTTCCTCATCCTGATCAAAAGCTATCAATTTCCCTTTCTGTCCAATATGCTTTAGGATTTCCAGACTGTGTCCACCGAGTCCCAGTGTGCAGTCCACAACATTCATTCCTTCCCGAAGGTTTAAAAGAGCAATTGTTTCGTCTAGTAGTACCGGCTTGTGTTCTGACATTTTTTTTGATTTACATTTGACATTTGACTTTTGACATTTGACTCGGTTGGATGCTTCTAATTTTTAAGTCAATAGTTAAAGGTCAATAGTCAAAGGTTTTATAAGGTGTTGTTTAAAATCGAAACGCAATTCGCCGCGGCGAACGAAAAAGAAGTCCGAAATTCAGATGAATATACTTAATCGAATTTTGGATTTTTTTGGTTTTAGCATGTGTTTTTTGTTTCGATTTTTGATTTTAGAAGTTCGATTTTCAGAGTTCACGACCTCACAATATGGTGAATACATTTTGTAGTCAATAACAAATTTTGTGTTCAACAATCGACATTGTGTCAAAGATGAACAAAAAAATGGTTCAGTAATGCGGAAAGGTGGTGTCGAATATGTCGAAAAAACCGAATGCAAATCAAATTGACTAAATACTTAAAATATTGTATGCTTTTTAGGTATTTGCTCATTAAAAATTCGGCATTAATTTGTATCGGGTCATCCCTTATTCAATGTCCTGCAGGATAATCCTGTCAGCGATGTTGTATAGGAAAGGATTCTCCCGATATAAAATTTAGGAGGAAATGGATTAATAAGATTTCCAGGATAACGCGGAATGTTCCGCGAAATTGAAGCAACACTTAAAGGAGAGGAAGTATGGGTAATTTCGTGCGCTCGGCAGTGGCTGTGGTTCTCTGTTTCGCCGTCATGGCCTGTGACGGCCAGGACGGCACCAACGGTTCCTCGTGCACCGTCGTCGACAATCACGACGGAACGGCCACCGTCTCCTGCAGCGACGGCAGCACCTTCACCGTCCACAACGGCGTCAACGGCCAGGACGGCACCAACGGTTCCTCGTGCACCGTCGTCGACAATCATGACGGAACAGCCACCATCTCCTGTCCCGACGGGACAGAGGTGACGGTTGGCACTCCCACCTGCTATCGGACATTCAGGGATGTTCCCTGCGAGGCGTGGTTCTTCTACTCTGTTGAGCAGCTCGTGGATGACGGAATCATCGACGTGGCGGACTATTACCGCCCGAATGATCCAGTGAACCGCGCCGAGTTCGTCAAATTCGTGATCACCGCGATTGACGGGTTGGCCAGCTACACGGCGCCCGCCACCCCGACCTTCACCGATGTTCAGCCTTCGGCGTGGTATTACGACTATATTGAGGCTGGGGTCCAGCTCGGGATCGTCACGGGCTACACGGATGCTTCCGGCAACCTGACAGGTGAATTCGGCCCTGGCGACACCATGAGCCGCGCGCATGCCATCAAGATCCTGGTGAACGCTTTTGCAATCCCCACGACCTTGAGCCCGGCATCGCCGTTTACCGATGTCACCCCAGAGCAATGGTTCCACAACTATGTCGTAACGGCTTACAACCAGTCTGTGGTCGATGGATCCGCGGATGGACTCTTCCACCCGTCCGACCCATTGACCCGGGCTTACATGGCCCAGTGGCTGGTAAAAGCCCGAAACCCTACCCCAAGGAACTGAGGAGAATCCAACCAAATTTGAAGACCGATAGAACACCTCACGCACATTCGTGCAGAGCTGCCGGTCTTCTTCCATATGCGCAAAAAATTTTGGTCATTAAATAACAATAAAATATTGTAGTAATATACTTGACAATTCTATAAAAATATCGTATAGTTTCTAACCATTTGCTCATTAAAAACTCGGCATAAATTTGTATCGGGTCATCCCTTATAAAATGTCCTGCAGAATAAATCTGTCAGTGGTGTTTGATGGGAAAAGGATTCTCCCGGTACAATAAAAGGAGGAAAAAACAATTCGTTCATTCAATAGGTCTAGCGGAATGGTCCGCGGAACCTATTAGACATATTCAGGAGGTATTGGAATGAAAAACGTACGCTCGGTAGTTGCGGCTATTTCCATCATGTCGTTCATGGCCTGCGACGGTCAGAACGGCACCGACGGTCAGAACGGCTCGTCGTGCTCTGTATCCGACAACGGCAATGGCACCGCCACCATTTCTTGCCAGGACGGCACCAGCTACATCGTCCACAACGGCGAGGATGGGTCCGACGGCATCAACGGCGCCGACGGCATCAACGGCCAGGACGGTCAGAACGGCTCGTCGTGCTCTGTATCCGACAACGGCAGTGGAAGTATCACCATTACGTGCCCCGACGGCACTACGGCCACCATCAATGCCAGATACCCAGGAAGGGTCAGATTCGAGAATGACGGTCCACTGGGGGGTAGTCTCATCAAAGGCAGTCAGAACCAGAACCTGCTCAGCTTTTCTGTCGTCGCTGATCGTGACCTGACAATCAGAAACACAGACTTGCAGATCAGGGTGGTCAGTTCTGGTAGCCTGGAGGTCGGGGCTTTCATCAAGAACTTGAAAGTCGTCGATCTCGACAATGGGGTAGCCTTTGTCGGTCCGGTGATATCCGCGGCAAGCATGACGAAGGTCACTTACGGCCAGACGACGGTGTATCAGAAGACCCTTGGCGACGATTATGAGCTTACGGCTCTTAGCTCTCTCCGCTTGGGGTTGCTGGTCGATATCGATGAAGGAATGCCTGACGGTTACATACTTCAGGCAGTCGTCGATTACACGGAACCAGGGTACATCCATAACTACTCAGCAAACGTCGATGTACCGCCTGAGAACATCGAAGGCGGGAATATCGTCGGCGCGCCTTACATCATCTAGGGAGAATCCACCAATTTTGAAGACCAATAGAACACCTCGCGCACATTCGTGCGGAGCTATCGGTCTTCTTCCATATGTCTGCCACAATTGTAGGGACGATTGTTGGGACAATAGAAGGGACAATTGTTAGATAATTCAGTGTTGCCACAATAGTCCCTACGATTGTCCCTACGAATGTCCCCTCAATAGTTTTCCTACTTGATGATAATTCCCATTTCAGATATGCTCTTTCTTGCGTTGATTTAAGTTGCAAGATTAAAGATTTAAGAGTTAACTTACAACTTAAATCTTACAACTTACAACTATATAAAATGTACAAACTTACCACTCTCCCCAACGGTCTACGGATAATCACAAATCCTCTTGATGGTACAAAATCAGTAACCGTACTTTGTCTTGTTGGCGCTGGTTCACGCTATGAAACACGCGAAATAAACGGCATTTCGCATTTTTTGGAACACATGTTTTTCAAAGGCGCGAAAAAATATAAAAACGCAGCGGAAGTCTCATCCGCTATTGATTCTGTCGGCGGGGATTTCAACGCGTTCACAGGAAAAGAATATGCGGGATACTACATTAAGCTTGCATCTCACCAAAAAGAAATCGCCTTTGATGTTATCGGCGATATGATGCTTAATGCCTCTCTGACACATGAAGAACTTGAAAAGGAAAGGGGAGTTATCCTTGAAGAATTCAATATGTACCAGGACACACCGATGTACCAGGTCGGATGGGATTTTGAAAGGCTTATGTTCGGCGACCAGCCATTGGGATGGGATCAGATAGGCACAAAAAAGACGATTAAAAGCATTTCCCGCGAACAGATATGGAATTACAAAAACGCTTTATATACGCCGGATAATACCGTGATAAGCGTCGCGGGCCACATAAATGAAAAGGATGTGCTGGATTTAGTCAGCAAATATTTTCCGTTCACCGATAGCAAAAGTTCACTAAAACCAAGCCCATACCAGAAAATGAGCGCGGAAGGAAAAGTGATTTTACAGAACAAAAAAACCGAACAGGGGCATATCATTGTGGGTGTTGAAGGCGTTCCCGCTCGGCATAATGATGAATTTACCGAAAAAATCCTCAGCGTAATTCTTGGCGGTAATATGAGTTCACGCATGTTCATGAATGTGCGCGAAGCGAAGGGGCTTTCATACTACATCCGCACAACGACTGACGATTATTCAGATACTGGTGTTTTATCAACCTCAGCAGGTGTGGACCTGAGCCGCATAGACCTTGCTATTCAGGCGATTTTGGAGGAATACAGAAAAATAACGGAAGAAAAAGTCAGCGAGGACGAGCTTAAGAAAGCAAAGGAATTTATGAAAGGAAAGATTATCCTTCGCCTCGAAGACAGCGAGGAATACGCGCATCTGATGGGAAAACAGGCGCTTCTTTATCCTGAAATCGAACCGCTTGATAAAATTTTAAAGAAAATCAATGCCGTAACCGCTGATGATGTATTAAGGCTGGCAAAAGAACTTTTGAATGTGGAAAATATGCGCCTTGCCTTAATCGGCCCTTATGAGGATAAAGAGCATTTTGCAGGACTTCTTCACTATTAATTTTTTAAATTACCGTTGCTGGCTCCGCGCTTGTCAGCCTGTGGATGAGCTCAGTCCGGAGCCAATAACTCCGACTACTTATGTCTCCAGACAGAGCCTGGAGCCAGCATACGTTATATATTATTAATCACCAAAAAATTATGGAGCGCACACTCGTACTAATAAAACCCGACGCAGTCCAAAGGGGTCTTGTCGGAAAAGTAATGTCATATTTCGAGGATAAGGGCCTCAAATTGATCGGCAATAAGATGATGCAGTTAGATGACAAATTGTTAAAAGAACATTACGCGCACCTTGCAAATAAACCCTTTTTTGCGGGAATCACGAAATTCATGTCTAGCTGTCCGGTTATCGTGCAATGCTGGGAAGGTCATGAAGCGATAAAAGTAGTCCGTAACCTCTGCGGAGTTACAAATTCCAGAGACGCTGCTTCCGGGACAGTCCGCGGGGATTTGGGTATGAGTATAATGTGCAATCTCGTTCACGCGAGCGATAGTCTTGAAACTGCTCTTGTTGAAATTCCTCGCTTTTTCAAAAAAAACGAACTTTTTAATTACAATAAAAAGAACTACGAATACGTCTACGCGGAGGATGAGAGGAAATAATTTCTAATATCTAATAACTAATATCTAATTTTGAATGTCGGATATTCCGATCAGAAAATTAGATATTAGAAACTAGAAATTAGATATTAGAAATTATTATTCGGTGTAAATAAGAGTTATTTTAATGATCCCCAGATTATCCTGCTTCACTCCAATTCCGATAAACTTCCATTTGCTGTCAGTAAGCTGGGCGTTACCGCCTACCTGGTCAAGGGCAGCGGCGAAACTTGAGTTACCGACTATATAGGTTCCCAGGGATGCGTTGACTCCGGAATTACGTATCATATCCACAAGGCTGGCACCATTTTTATCCGTGAAATCAAAGAAGTCCTCATTGGCCATTTTTTCGCTCCAGCTTTGAGCCAAAGAATTCAGATTATCCTTAAGGGTAAGCGCTGACGCTCTGTTCGCGTTGATTTTAGAAAGAACGCTTGCCCTAAGGCTTGTCATATCGCTCATATTTAAAGGTTCTTCTGAAAAAATCTGCACAAAATCATAACTGCCATCCGGTAGCCTGCTTATACCGAAACCGACGCGTGTCCATTCTTCAGAAAGAATGTTTGAGCGGTGTATCGCGCTCCTCATCAATCCGTATTCGGCTAATTCAAGAGTTAAATCTTTTGCGAGATTTTCGCTCACGCCCGTGATTATTCCATAATTTGGCCTAAGGTCGTTCGCGTCGTTGCCATTCTTATCCCAGTGGCTGAAATAATTATTTGCCGCCATGTCATCGCTCCGGAATTGCGCGAGGTTGCTCAGAGCTGTATCCAATTTCAAAGGGCTTAATTTGTATTTGCTTCTGTCTGCATTTAGTAAAGCCAGCATCTTGGTCCTGAGGCCCGATATATCATTCCCAAGGTTAATAGGATTTTGGTCAGATAGGTCGCGTATATTCGGAAGCAGCGGAAATTGGTTTTTGATGTAAACGGGGACATTGATCACGGCAAGACCCTCTGCGTTATTGATCTCAAGGAAATGCACACCTGTGGTCTGCTCAGTATAGCTTGCGGTCAAAGTTTCTCCGGAAGACGGAAACACTTCAATTCCTACTGCGTTTTTTACAGGGGTGACATTCGTGCCCGATAAAATGATTTCCTTTACTTTCCCTGTTGGCAGTATCACCGCGGCTTTTGACCGCACAGGGACTTTCGGCTTAAATACCGCTTTTATGGTATTGCCGACAATAGCGCTATTGGTTAAACTTATGATTTCAGCCTCTTTCGCATTAAAGATGTATTCGTAATGGTCGCTCGCAATGAAGTTTTTGGTTGAAGCCGGGCTCCACATGATCTTATCTGGCTCAAGGATAGATTTATTGTTTACTATCGCTCCCCGGATGGAAAGCTCAGTGTCAGATGCTTTGAATGACGCGAATTCTTTTGGAACAGGTTCCCATTTGCTTAGTTTTTTTAAAATGTATGATTTATGAAGCCCGCCCTGCGAAAACGTGAGTTTAAATAAATTATAATTGCCAGGGTTCCATTCGATTTCCGTATTACCGTCCTGCACATACATATCAATGCCGGTAACAGGCGGTAGTTTGCTGTCCTCAGCTTCACCGATGCAGGTATTTTTTATCACCTTTATTTCTTTGATCACGCTTTTGCCGGATTCGCCGGGAAGGATGCCAAGCTGATAAGTACCTTCCTTTTGGAAACGTATGTTTATGGCGAATTTCCCGCTAACAAGGTCTCCGGTAAAGGCCGTCTGGTTATTATTGCTATCCAAAATAAATGCGGAAACTGTATTCGTTTTTACTGTAGTGGAACCTTTCAGCGTAAGGACTTCGTTTAAAATTATTCTGTTCGGGATTTCGTCATCAAGCGTGATATTGGAGAATGTGGTTTTCGGTAAGAATTCGAGAGATGAAACCTCCGGACAGATAATTTTTGTAGTGTTCAGAAGATCGCCCGTGGGAACGCTTTCTGATGGTATTGTCGGTGAAGGCGTAGTGGTTTCAGCCTGCGGTATCTGCGGGGTTGAAGGAGCGGTTGTTTCTTCGATTTTAACATTAATGATCCCGCTGGATAACAATGCTATTGATTCGAATGCCGCTTTGCTTAAGTCAATAATACGGGTCGGGTCGCTGACATATGGGCCCCTGTCATTCACTTCCACGACAACTGATTTACTGTTCTCGGCATTCGTAACTTTTAACCATGTACCGAATGGATAAGTCCTGTGCGCGGCAGTAAAAGCCGACGCGTCATAAATAGCGCCGCTCGCAGTTGTCTTGCCATGAAATGTGTCGCTATAAAAGCTCGCCTTGCCATCAGCGACTATGAATTTGCTTGTGGCTAGCCTATACATAAGTTCAGCAAGCATGGCCCTTGTAACCGGTGTGGCCGGATAAACATTATCAGTTGTTTTTTGGTCCAATAAACCGGCCTTGATCGCGTAATCAAAATAAGGCGCGAACCATGAATCTTTCGGTACATCCAAATAAGGGTTAGAAGTCGGTTGATTAACCGTTTTATTATTGGCTTTCAAAAGTATTTTTAATGCCTCCGCCAAAATCACATTATCTCCGGGTCTGAAATATCCTGTAACGTCATCGCCTTTGATTATGCCCAGATTTTTCGCCTTCAGAGCGTATTTTGCATACCAGGCTGAATATAAGACATCAGGAAAAATATCCTGTTGCTGTATCTCGGGTACCAGTATGCCTGAGCCCAGCAGGATTATTTTTAGCGCCTCAGCGCGGTTTACTTTCTGCTCCGGGCGGAACGTGTTGTCGGAATAGCCCTGGATAACACCTTTTTCATACAAATAATTTATTGCGTTGTAATTCGGGTGGTTGCTGGCGACATCTGAGAAAACCGCTGCGTATGCCTGCCCAAAAGCAAGCAGTAAGCCAAAACCTACTATTAACGATTTTATGTAATATCGTTTCATATTGATTTATAATTTTTAAGCCCAGCAATTATACCAAATTATGCGTGAATTGCGAAATTTGTCCTATGTTTAATGCAAACCATTAACGTCTTGAAATACAAATTACAAATCCCAATATACAAAAAACTTCAAGCTACAAATTACAAAATACAAATCCTTAATTTATTGTAATTTGAAGTTGTAATTTGTGATTTTTTTGTAAATTGGAGCTTGTATATTGTATTTTAAAAGGTCAGTTTTCGGCTCAGTATCAAAAAAGTCATTATCGCGCTATGTATGTTATTTTAGGAATTGATTAATCCCGCTTTTCGTTATAACTTAATAACTGTTCCAAATTATTTAGTCCTTAGTCCCTAGTCCTTAGTTCTTAAAAATGCCTCATATTTATTATTTAATCGGCATTTTCGCCGCTACAGCTCTCGGCTGGGCGTCATTCTTTGTAGTCATAAATAACTTAAGCCCGTTTATATCTGGTTATCTGGCTTTGTCGCTATTTTATTCAAGCCTTTTCATAGCCTTAACAGGTACTTTGTCGATACTAAATTATTATCTGCGGATGGCTTTAAATAAAAACAAAAATTATTACCAAAACCTGAATATCGCCTTAAGGCAGGGCTGTCTTCTTTCTATAATGATAGTCGCCAGCCTTATATTCCAAAGGCTCCGCGTGCTTACCTGGTGGGACGCGATGTTAATGCTGATTATAATCCTTCTTGTGGAATATTATTTTATGGCGCGCGAATAAATTCGCGGTAGAGACGGATCATGATCCGTCTCTACAAATTGCATTAATGCAATTTCGCCATTAAATATTCTTTCAACTCCTTAATCTTCACCCGATCCTGCTTCATAGAATCCCTGTCGCGCACGGTAACTGCCTTATCTTTCAGGGTGTCAAAATCAATTGTGATGCAGTACGGTGTCCCGATTTCATCCTGCCTCCTGTAGCGCTTACCGATACTGCCGGTAACATCAAAATCCAAAGCGTAATCGCCTTTTAAAAGATCGAAGACCTCATCAGCTTTTTTAATAAGCTCGGGTTTTTTCATCAAGGGCAAAACAGCAGCTTTGTAAGGAGCGATCTGAGGCTTGAAGCGAAGCACAATCCTAAGCTCCGGTTTACCGTTCACATCAACTACCTCTTCCTCGTCATACGCGCTGAAAAGCAGCATCAAAAGTGTTCGGCTCAAGCCGAATGTCGGTTCAAGCACATGCGGAACGAATTTTTCATTTGTCTCAGGGTCAACGTATGAAAGGTCCTCTTTGCTGAAATGCTCGTGGTTTTTAAGGTCAAAGTCAGTGCGGTACGCAAGGCCATACAATTCTTTCCAGCCAAACGGGGTATTGTACTCAATATCGACTGTACGTTTTGAATAATGGGAAAGTTCCTTTTTGTCATGCTCCCTTAACCTTGTTTTTTCCTTTTTGACGCCGATCAGGTCGAGCCATTTATACATTTCTTTTACCCAGTAATCAAAAAGCTCTTTCCAGTCCTTTTCGCGGATGAAATATTCGAATTCCATCAGATCGAATTCAAGCGTGCGGAATATAAAGTTGCCAGGCGTTATCTCGTTCCTGAATGCCTTTCCTATACCAGCGATTCCAAACGGAACCCGTTTTCTAGTAGCTGTGAGGATGTTTTTGAAATTCACAAACATCCCCTGCGCGATTTCACCACGAAGGTATACGGGTTCGACGTTTTCGGTAGTGGGTCCGATGTTGGTCTGGAAAAGGAGGTTGAATTTGCGCACATCGGTAAAATTTTTGCTTCCGCATTCAGGGCAAAGGATATTGTTTTCATCAATCAATTTTTTAAGGTCCGAAAGGCTCAGGCCCTCGACCTTTGTTTTAAGCGCGTCCTCAACCAGATGATCGGCGCGGAAACGTTTTTTACAGTTTTTACAGTCTATCTGCGCGTCGTTGAAATTTGCGACATGTCCGGAAGATTCCCAGACTTTCGGGTTCATCAGGATCGCGGGGTCTATGCCTACCATGTCCTTTCTGCTGTGCACAAAAAACTTCCACCATAACTGAAAAACATTATTCTTAAGTTCAAATCCCAAAGGGCCAAGATCCCATGTGTTGGCAAGCCCGCCGTATATCTCTGATCCCGGAAACACAAAACCCCTGCGTTTGCAGAGAGAGACAATTTTGTCCATCAAGTGATTTGATTCTGGCATAATTTTTTTATTAGGTCAGGGAAATATTATCATAGCACCTGAGTTCTTCAAAATCCTAAATCCTAATATCTAAATACTAAACAAAACCTAAATTCAAATTTTTTAAATCTTAAACTATAAATTATTCATAATAATGTTTTGAAATTTGAATTTTGGTAATTAGAAATTGTTTAGTATTTAGGATTTAGAGATTAGATTTTAAGCTACAAGTAGCTCTAAGACTCCAGTAAAAACGTTACAGGGCCAGAATTAACTAGTTCGACTTCCATCATCGCCCCGAATTCGCCAGTTGCGACAGTAAGCCCTGCCTCACGGGCCTTTTCAATAAACAATTCATACATGCTGTTCGCGAAATCCGGTTTTGCCGAGGCAGTGAGATCAGGCCGTCGTCCTTTTTTCGTTGAACCGTACAAGGTAAATTGGGAAACAGCCAAAAGACTTCCGCTGACCTCTAAAACCGACTTATCAAAACTGCTTTTTTCTCCAGGGAAAATTCTCAGGTTAATTATTTTTTCAACAAGATGATCAACATCTTTTTCGCTGTCGGTATGCGTGATGCCCAAAAGAATAAGGACGCCGGTTTTGATTTCGCCCATTATCTGATTTCCGACGGTGACTTTGGCGCGGCTGACGCGCTGGATTAAAGCTTTCATAATTTTAAATTTTAAATAACAAATTACAAATTTCAATTTTTAATATCTGAAGGCGCGATTCACTAATCGCGCCAGCGCGGATTATGATCCGCGCCTTCATTCAGGTTAATCAAATTATAATTTAAAATTTAAAATTTGTAATTTAAAAATATTTAAAACCCCCCAAATCCGAAGATAAGGGGGGTCCAACCGTATGAAAATCAAATATTTATTTTAGAGATTGTTTTTAATGGCGTTAAGTGCGCGTCTTTTCTGGATGGCTCCGAAGCCAAGGTATCCGAGGATTGAAAGGGCTAAGAGGATAAGGATTCCTGCAGGGCCGGTCTGAGCCAAATGGTAATCGATTGCTGGAGCTGTGCCGCCAAGTATTGTCAGGTATGTGGCCACAGGCGAGATATTGTCGTATTCATTTACCATAGCTCTGGTAAGGCTCCTTACCGTGCTTCCGGGTGTTCCGCTGACGACTTTGGCGCTGAACTTGTAGGTTACGCTTTCGCCTGAGCGGAGTATCGGCCGTCTCCATTTCATTTCGCGGCCGTCATCCATGCCGTTGCCTGGGTCGGATATCTGTAATTCAGATGGATATGAATGGTTTGTGAATAGGCCAGTCAGGTCTCCGTCGCTTATATTTTCCAGCGTGATAGTGTAGTTTACTATCTCTCCGATTTTCGCGGCAGACTTGTCGGCCACGACCTTTATACTCAGAACGCTATCCGCGTTTCCGGTCACAGTTCCCGCAGGAAGTTTGCCTGCGTATAAGTAAGTCGGATATTTACTACCGATGCTCACTTTCTTTAGGCCGTCGCTCGATGTCATGGCTGAAGATTTATAGTCTGTAAGCTCAAGGCCTTCAATAGCAGGTTTTGAACTTTTACCAGACGGAGTTACAAGGAGGTCATAGGTGAATTCAGCGGATTTGTTTACATATATGCTGTCTATTACTATGTTCCCGTTTTTATCAAGTTTCACTCCGTTGCCTTTAAGGTTCTCTACCTTGCCGGCGCTGATTCCGCTTTTATCTGATTCAAAGTATGGGTCGAAAGTTATATTATTAGCTGAGACAATGCTTGGATTTTTAACAGTGACTTTGAGGTAAACGCGTGAAGATTTGTCTTCAGGGATTACAAGGCCTTTTTCTTTGGTGCTGGCATCCCTGTAAGTCTTTCCGTCAAGCGACGCGAGTTTTGTAACCTCAAGTTTCATGTCGCCGGTAAAAAATCTATATCCACCGCCACCACCGCCACCGCCGCCTCCGCCTCCGCCTCCACCACCGCCTCCACCTCCAGTAGGAGGTTGGGCAACGGTAACAGAGACTGGGCCTGCTGTTAATGTTGTGTCTATACTGGTGATTGGATCAATGTATTTTGCTGTCGCAGTATTAGAGAAAGTAGCAGGAACGGTCTGGGCGCTGTTAGTGGAAAGCATTTGGTAAGTTATAGTCGCCTTACTATCTTTATGATCCAAAGTCACAATAACTGGTGATGATGCTATACCATTTGGATTACTTGTACAGGTAACTCCTGTACAGCTGTATGTGCCTGGAACATAGGAAAGGATGCCGCCATTATTAGAAATACTTCCCGTGCCTGTAATCGTATCAGTGACAGTGGCATTTAAAGATTTGGCATCATTGTCGTTGCGTGTAACGGTTATCGTATAGGTAACGCGTTTGTTGTTGTTGGCAACAGCTGTTTCACTTGCTGTTTTGGTTATCGATACAGAAGCGGTTGATTTGTATTTAACGTTATATGTGATAGTGGCGTTTTTCGCCAAAGTCTGAGTGTAAGGACTAGCAAGTACAGCAGAACTGCCATCAGTTACTTTATCTAATACAAATCCAATCGGTGGTGTTATTGTCGTAAGAGTATATGAACCGACACCCGCTATACTATTAGTATATGTGGCAGTTGTAACTGTAGCTGGGCTTGGACCTGCAAGAGCTACAGTGCCAACAGCGCCTATCTGGTTAACAACAACCGTGCCCTTATCGCTTGATACAGTTTTTGTATATTGAACTGTAAATGTAATTAAATCGCCAGCTGGAACCAAAGCTGGATTTACGCTAAGTATTGCGACTCCGCTATATCCTGTAGTCAGATCGGCAAAAATTCCATAAGTGCCGACAGGGACATCTGATAATATCTGGCTTGCGGTACCATTAGCATAAGAAACTGTGCATGTATTTAAATCTGTTCCAGTGCAGGATTTTATTTCCCATTTACCATCGGTGACAGGATTATTTTGACTATCAACAATTTTAACATTAATGCCTCCTTTGTCGCCACTTGCTGGGGTGTAGACCCCTTCCACAGTCACTGAATGGCCAGCTTCGATCTCTACGCTCTTATCAGCCGGAGTGACCCATTGGGCGCCAATGTCTTTAAAATCCACAGTGTAAAAACCCGCAGGAAGAGTAAAGCTAGAAGGTCCTGTTATTTCGTCGGAAATGGGATTAGTTGTAAGTTCATCTATGACTACATACTTTCCGGTTTCAGGTGTTACATTTACATAAAGATCTCCGTATATATTTCCTTTTATCTCATAGAAACCTGTTACAGTCACAGATTTCCCGGCCTCAAGCTCTACGCTTTTGTCAGCAGGTGTCACATACGGGTCACCGATGTCTTTAAAGTCTACAGTGTAAAAACCCGCAGGGAGTGTAAAGCTCGCAGGGCCTGTGGTCTCGCTTGATACAGGATTAGTTGTAAGCTCATCTATGACCACATATTTACCTGTAGCTGGGCTTACATTTACATTAAGAGTGCCGTTTATATTTTCATTTTCTTCATAGATTCCGGTAACAGTCACTGAATGGCCGACTTCAAGCTCAACGCTTTGGTCAGCTGGCGTAATCCATTCACTGCCGATATCTTTAAAATCTACAGTGTAAAAGCCCGCAGGGAGAGTAAAACTCGCAGGGCCTGTAGTCTCGTCTGAAATGGGATTAGTGGTAAGCTCATCTATGACAACATATTTTCCGGTTTCAGGTGTTACATTTACATAAAGGTCTCCGTATATATTATCTTTTATTTCATAAAATCCGGTTACAGTCTCAGCTGCCCCAGCCTCAAGCATAACGCTTTCATCGACAGGTGTAACCCAAGGATCGCCGATGTCTTTAAAGTCTACAGTGTAAAAGCCAGCTGGAAGAGTAAAGCTCCCAGGGCCAGTTGTCTCGCTTGAAACTGGATTTTTGGAAAGCTCATCAATGACAACATATTTTCCGCTAGCAGGGGATACATTTACATTTAAAGTGCCGTATATAATAGCAGCTGTATAATTTCCGACAACCGTTATATTATCGCCGGCATTAAGCATAACAGATTCAGATGCTGGAGTTACGTAACCAGAAAGAGGATTGTATTCAATAGTATAAAAATTCGGAATTAGATTTGGGAACGTCATATCACCAGTCCCTTCCCTGACAACTGTAGTAAGAAGCTCATCTATGATCTTATAGCTGGCATTCTCAGGACTGACGTTAACCGAGATCGTCCCGGTACTATCAGCTACAGCAATGAGCGGAAGAAGAATCCCCGCGCAAAGCACAAAAGTGGCTAATTTAGCCGTTAATTTTTTAATAGTGGTTGAAACTGTTGCTTTCATGGTGTTTGAAATAATTGATTTAAAATTGGAAGGGAAATGCTTGTAAAATCGAATAATTTTCTTCGCCGTAGGCTACGCAAATTTTCGATTTTACCTCCTACGCTACATCCCTTTTGGATTTCGCTTCGGACCGCATTTCTCGCATCCTTTGGTGATAAAAAATAAAAAGCAAATCTAAAATTTATAATTTTTTAGTTCTGCTTTTTATTTTTGAAATGGCTTATTTAAACCAAAATGTTAGTATCGGTGCAAGCGGGAATTTCCCATTAAGGTTGCGATTATATATCAAATTTGCAAGCTTGTCAAGTATATTTTAAAACCACAGATTAACAGGATTTAAATCACGGATTTGCAGGATTGATTTTTCAGGATTGGTTGATTACATAAATAATTTCGAATTTCGATTTTCGAATTTCGATTTTTATGTGCAATTACCTCAATAAATTCAGACAATAATAAACCCCCCACACCCGAAGGCATGAGGGGCATCAACCACCTGTAAATCAAAGTCCTTCTCCTTTCTTAGATCTCGGCTAGCGCCAGTTTCCTTTTCCTTGCATATAACGGTTTTCTGATAGCGCTGTAACCGAGATAACCAAGAGCTGAAAGCAAGAGGATGAGTGAGGCAATACCTACTGGGCCTGTTGCCGCCAGTTCGTACGGTTGTTCCTCAGAAGCCGCGGCGCCGTTAGTTATCATTAAGTAGTTATACACAGGCGCGATATCCGGGAATTCGCTTACAAGCGCGCTTGTTAAGCCTCGCACCATTTGCCCGACTGGAGCCGAATCTTTAACTTTTAGTATGAAACTCAAAGTCATTTCTTCATCCGGTCGCAGCATTGGTTTCTTCCAGTGGATTCCATTGCTGTCATCCTTTGCGCCTATTGCTTCTACCACAGTGAAGGCGGCAGGATCGTATTTATGGTCAATAAACAGGTTTGTAAGGTCTTCATTGGAAAGGTTTTTCAGGGTGATAGTGAATTTAACATTTTCACCTGGCGCAGCGGAAGATTTATCAGACTTAACATTTATGCTAAGGATATCTGAGATATTCTCGGTTGTTCCACCGGTTTCACCGGTTCCTTCCTCATAAGAAGCAGGGACAACTCCAGCGAATAGCAGTGTTGTAAATTCATCACCGATACCAAGATAAGTCATGCTGTCCTGTACTAGTGGCAGGCTGCTCTTGAAGCTTTCAAGAGTCAGAATGTCTTTAGCCGGATTTGTATTAGATCCGCTATCGGTTACTGCTAATTTATATGACATTTGGTATGTCTCGCCCACTTTTACCTTATCTATCATGAATACATCGCCTTTAAAACCAGCTCCTGTGACATCCGTTACATTTCCATCGGTTATATCACTTCTTCCCTCGTCAAATGAATGCCTTAATTTGATGTTCGTGGCCGAGAATTTGCTTAAATTCTTTATAGCGACTTTAACATAAAGCGTTGAGCTCTTTCTTTCAGGTATCGCTAATTTAGTGGCATCAGTGTAATGCTGGCCGTCCAGGGAAACCATTTTCTGGATATCAAGCTTCATCTCGCCAGTATATATAATAGAGCCTCCGCCTCCACCACCTCCACCGCCTCCGCTAACGGGCGGAACTAGCGGCTGGATAGGCTGTCCGGTTACTGATACATTTGCCAGGCTGTTTACCGTAGTTATAACACCACCATTATCTGTGGCTGACGCATTATTAGTGAATAATGAAGTGCCGCCTGCAGGTACCCCGACATTACTTGATCGGGCTTGGTAAGTGATTGTAGCGGTGCTTCCTGGATTATCCAAAGCTACAACGATAGGCCCTTCATTGATATTCTGCCTGCTGCATGTAACGCCTGTGCACGAACCTGAATTAATAATATAGGTAAGCGTGCCTCCGTTTGTGCCGGCAAGAGTCGCAGATGTGGTATATGAATCCCTTACTGTGAAATTAAGCGTGCCTACTTGTGATGTGTTTCTCACAAGCCTTAATGTATATGTCACAATCTGGTTATCGCCGATACTTGGTAGATTTACTGATTTTGTAAGAGTTACAGGTCCTACCACAGTCGTGGAAACAGTTGCGGTGTTATTAGCCGGATTGTTATCAATTGTCGCTGAGCTTATAACTGCGGAATGACTAAGAACTGTACCCGTAGCAACTCCTGAATTAATATTATAGACAAAAGGAAGGATTGCAGTAGCGCCAGGAGCAATGTTTGCCAAGGTACATCTCATTATGCCGGTGGACGGAGTATTATCCGTGCAGCCAGCTGGCACAGTTACAGTGCCATGAGTTTGGTCGTAATCAATGTCCATTCTTACGCCTGTCGCGGTATTCACAGTGCTGAGGTTCCTGTAATTGATTTCATAAGTCAACGCCGCACCTGCTGCAGGTGGCAGGCTGCTTGCAGCTAAAGCAAAACTAGTAATAGAAAGATCTGTTGTCAGTGTTGTTACTCTTGTGTAAGTCACAGTGTATGAAAGCACTCCACCCGCGGCCAAAGCCTGCGCTCCGGTAGGAGCAACAGTCACTCCGCTGTAATTCAGGTTTCCCGAAGGTACGACTGCTGTGAGTGTGTAGCTTCCCGCAGTCATCGTCAGCGTGTCTGAAGCGGCACCTGTTGCAGGCGGTACTCCGCCTGTAAGTGTCCAGCTGCCGTCAGTTACCTGAGCTCCGAGATTATCAACTACGTTGATGTTCACTGTACCCGCTGTGGCCGGTCTTGTGTATGTAACTGTGAATGTGAGAGTGCCACCGGCAGTCAAAGTCTGTGCTCCTGTTGGCGAAACAGTCACGTTGGTATAAGCAACTTCTGGCGGAGTTACTGTCGGAATAACTGCTGTAAGTGTGTAACTGCCTGCAGTTCTCGTCAGAGTCTGCGTGGCTGTTCCGGTTGTCGCGTCGCTAAGAGTCCAGCTTCCATTGATGACAGGATTTCCCCCGTCATCCCTCACGTTGATCTGTATTGTGCCTGTAGTTACTCTTGTGTAAGTCACGGTGTAGCTGAGCACTCCGCCTGCGGCCAGAGCCTGCGCTCCGGTAGGAGCAACAGTCACTCCGCTGTAATTCAGGTTTCCTGAAGGCACGACTGCTGTGAGCGTGTAGCTTCCTGAAGCCATGGTAAGCGTATCCGAAGCAGCGCCCGTGGCAGGGGAAGTACCTCCTGTAAGTGTCCAGCTTCCGTCAGTCACCTGAGCTCCGAGATTATCCACAACGTTGATGTTCACTGTTCCTGCATTCGCAGGTCTTGTGTATGTAACTGTAAATGTCAGTGTAGCGCCTGCGGCCAGAGTCTGCGCTCCGGGAGGAGACACAGTCACGCTGGTATAAGCAAGTTCAGGAGGAGTGACTGTCGGGACTACCGCTGTAAGCGTGTAGCTTCCGGCAGTCCTTGTTAATGTCTGTGTAGCTGTTCCGGTTGTCGCATCACTGAGGGTCCAGCTTCCATTGATGACAGGATTTCCCCCGTCATCCCTCACGTTGATCTGTATTGTGCCTGTGCCTACGGCAACATAAGCGACGTTATAAGTCACTGTTCCGCCTGTTGCCAGTGTCTGGGTGTAAGGTGAAGTAAGAGTCGCACCAGTCCCATCGGTTACTCCGCTCAGCGCAAAACCCGCTGGCGGTGTTATGTTTGCAAGAGTGTATGAACCCACACCCGCAACAGCGTTAGTATAAGTGGCTGTCGTTACTGTTGCAGGGCTTGGGCCGACCAGGTCAACAGACCCTACTGCGCCCGTCTGGTTAACATTAACTGTCCCTGTGTTTACAATAGCAACATAAGCGACGTTATAAGTCACTATTGCGCCTGTTGCCAGTGTCTGGGTGTAAGGTGAAGTAAGAGTCGC
>Ga0315297_10000028_pt1 | contig 68131 bp, 67 predicted proteins | sample YL17G15_0_MG_FD_203628 | JGI IMG/M metagenome (GOLD analysis project Ga0315297, IMG submission 203628) | Sediment microbial communities from Yellowstone Lake, YNP, Wyoming, USA - YL17G15_0 | ecosystem: Environmental > Aquatic > Freshwater > Lake > Sediment | place: USA: Wyoming | collected...
ATAATGATATCTTTTGATACTTAAATGTTTTGGTGGCAGCAACCTCGTTCACTCCAGTGATTTTTGTCAGTTAATTTTTAATTTGTTTGTAGTATAATAATGGTTATAAGCATCAATTGCTTATATGATATATAACGCAAAGGCCTTGTGTCTTTAGCTTTGACTACGTCTATGGTATGGTGATAAATTTAAAGGGTAGAGTAAATGCTGTGCTCGAAGAATTCCGTAAAATGGATAGTTTTGGTTAGCCTTGTTTCTTTGCTTTTCCTTGTGTTTTCAAGTGCGCATGCTGATCCAACCATACCTGCAACAGATAATATTACTGACTGGCAGTATTCCAGCATTTACAACAGCAGCTGGCTTTCAGAAAATTTTACCTCAACATGGCTAAAAGGGGATGCGCCGTTTGGCGATCCTTTGTACTTTACTGTAAACACTTCTGCAGACTATAGCCATATCTATGTAAGAAAACTAATAACTTTAAATGATTCAACTCAGGGCGTCATAAAAGTAAGAGCTGAAAATAATCTTAAGTGTTATGTAAACGGCAATCAGGTTGCAGAAAGGCACGGGTTCATTCAGAAAGGAAACCAGTTCTACAACTGTTATTCACAGTTCTTTGCAGATGGCTGTAGAGCCGGTAACGGAGCATATTATTATACAGGCTACAATGACCAAAATAATTTCTTTTATGTTGATGTTTCAAAATATCTGAAAAAAGGGAACAATGTAATTGCCTGCGAAGCATGGGTGGATAATAACGCATATTTGTACAAAATAAGTTCTAGAACTTATTATATGAATGGCAGGCTGTATCTTGACACGAATTTCTTTAATTTAGACAAGGCTTCAATATTTTGGTCAAAAACCGATACCAATTTTTACAAGCTAAGCAACAATGCGTCTGCTGAGTACCAAACATTTACATGCGGGAGCTATGGATGTCTTGATCACCAAACCAACGCAGTTAAGGATGCAGAGTACTGGCTTGGGCCATGGCAGTGGGGAAATTTACCTGTCTCAGACGGGAATTATTTCAGATGGACTGATTTAAGATGCCAGCCAGGTGGGGGCAGCTGCGATTATATCAATCCAATCTGGCCATATGATGCCACAAACCTTTACATAAAAAAATGGGTATGGTCTGATGCAAATGCAACAAAATCCCTTCAGATATCGGATACAAAAAAGCCAGATTGCTATGTAAATGAAAAGAAGGTAAACTTCACAAATTATAATTCTCCTTACTGGAGATATGAAACAAACATAGAGCTCAAAGCAGGGCAGAACCTGATTGCATGTAAATCACCAAAACTAAAAATGAATTCATTTGACATGCGCATTGCTGAACAAAATGGTCCGCTTACAATAGTTTTTGTGGACGCAGATTTGACACCTGAAGTTGGGAAAGAAACAATATTCACAGTTACTCTGGATAATTATTCCCACCCTGAATCTAATGTTGCTCTGACACTTGAAGCCTGGGGACAAACAGATTACCAATTATTGTTAACTTCAACAGGCTCAGGAACTGCAACATTTTCTTTTGTTCCAGTAGAAGCAGGAAATTATGATTTACTGATAACAGCAATGGATATGTATGATTATGATACAGCAAACTTCTCATCGAGCTTTGATGTCGTTGCGCCGGTAGTTTCTGGCGGCGAACAATATGGTTTCCTTCCATTATCAGGAAATTCAAATGATAGGGAAAATGGAGGGGATGGACTTACAATAGTTGCACTTGTAGCCGGGGCAGTTGGTGCTGTCGCTGCAGCTGGAATTTATGTTTCACGCAGCGGTTCAGGATTTTCGCTTTCAAGGCTTGAGGGAGCGCTTAACCGGGCATCACAAGCAATGAATATATTGGGCTATGTTGCAAATGCAAACACCCAAGCAAATAAGCAGTCTTTCTGGTCAACAATGATGCAAAGATTTAAGGATTTTCAGGATAAGTTTGCTGCAATTGAGAATGAAAAAGAAGCAATTAGACAGGTAGAGAAGGAGCGGGCAAGAAGAGTAGCAGCGGTAGATACTGAAAACAAATTAAGGGAAATGCTCGCAGCGCCATTGGCAAGCGGCGAATCGCTGGAGGACAAATACAACAAAATAACAAAGTTCATGCAGGATAATGGGATTACATATGGCGGTTCAGATTATGAGGAACTAGAGCAATTCATTGAAGAAAATGATGCAAATCCGCTTTCACCTGCGTTACTGAATAATAACTGGAGTGCTGCAAGGGCAACACAGCTTGGAAAGGAGTTCAAGGAAAAATACGGCTTGAGTCCTGACACAAATCTGGATGCCTGGCTTAAAGAGGACCCAGAGCATGCAAAGCTGTATAACGATTTTATAAAGGAAAAGGGCGAAGGAGAGGAATATCTTTTAGATATTCCTTTGCTGACAGTCCCTGAGCTCGTGGATGAACGTGTTAATGATGTGATTAATACAGAGATTATAGCACCATTTGACATTGAGGCGAAGTTCAGTGAAATTGATGGTTACCTGAAAGAACTGGAAAATCTGGTTAATTTGGTTGATGCGAACTCGCCCCCTGATGAAGCAAAGATACTTGAAATATCGCTTCTCATGGCATACTTAGAAGACGCATTTGAAGAACTTAGTGTTTATGAAAAAAATTACAACCAGTACAACTATTGCCAGACCGCTGTGCCGCAATACAGTTTCTGGGGTGATAAAGAACATGCCGAATACCTGGCAAAAACAGGCAAATTCAACCTGCTGAATGAAGGTCTGATGTTCAAATTAAATCCTGAGCTTTACCTGATTATGAAAGCGCAAAACATTGATATGGGAGTTGGTTTTATTAACGGCCCAGGCGATGTTTTTGACCTAATTGTGGGGGCATGGCAGTTATCGTATGACCTCAGGCAGCTTGATTTTGAAGCAGCAAAGACAGATTCATTTTTCATGCTGTTTAGCCTCATTCCTTTTGTATCATTTGGCATCATAAAGAAAGGGGACAATATAATAAAAGACATAGCCAAGAAAATCGGCATAAAATCAGACGAAGCCTGGGGCTTCATCGATTCGCTAAGGAAAACAATTGGCAAGAACTTTGACAATCTTTCCCCAGAGCTTATGTCTGGAATGCTAAAGATGAAAAAGCTCGGCTTTAAGCTCGAAGAAATTACAAAGATAATTGACAATGTTGACATAGCAAGCCTGAATGCATTTTTCAAGAATGTTGACCTTGCAAAATTGGATGACAAATTCTTTACACTGCTTCGCGACATGGACAATCAGGCGGACTTAATAAAGTACATCAACAAGGCAGATGGTGTAACTGAAGCGGCGAATAGGCTGGCAAAACTAAACACGTTTGGGATGACTACAAAGCAGTTAAATGATTTTGTTAAATTGAATTTTAGAATTACTGAAAATATTTCCCCATCTAATTTAAAGAACTTTATAAATAATTTTGATGACATTAGCCAGCAGGTAAAAATGCGCAATGCTGAATTAGGGGAGAATGCATTTACAGAGATAGAATTAGTTAAAACTGAAAGACCCCCTTTTATGGACATTAATGCGCCTGCAGCAGTTGACAAAGACACAAATACACTTTATTTAAGTTTAGAAGGTCCATCCTTATTTACGAAGAATAAATTTGCTATTATGCACGAAGCAGGCCATTTAAGGATAGACTTGAAGTTTACTAACCAGATAGACGATATGATTGATAAATTACCAATGACAATAGATGGCCGGGAAGAAGTTACACCTGCATTACAAGACTTTCTTGAAGGGGATTTAGGAGGCATGTTAAAAAATAATGGCGAATTAGATTCTGCAGCAGCTCAAGAGTGGTATAACTTCAGAAAGATAGACATTGACGTTCTTAAAAACCAGATTAGTACAGGTTTTAATGGTCTTGAGCCTTTAGAACAAGAAGAGAAGTTAATAAAATTGGCAGAATTATACAAACTATCCAAATTTGCAGGCTATAGTGATGAAGCAAAAGGAATAGCAGATGTTGTATCACAGTTACAACCAGAACATCAAACGTTATTTAATGATTTAGTTAACTTACTCGATAAGATTAAATGGGAGTTAAGATGAAACCGCATATATCAGAACGCATATTAGAACGTATGTTGAGAGATATGCCTCGTGTTGTTAGAACCAAATTTATAAGTCATGCTACTGATGCACATAGTTGGACACTTATGATAACAAAATTACCAGAGCGGTACAAAGATATACCGAACGAAATAAAATCAAAAATAAGCGCAGCTTTCGCAACAATAGCGTACGAGCAGGGATATGTCTTTAAAACAGCTTGCAGGGAAACATCTCACCTGAAAGAAGCGAGACTGTTTCTGTTAGCAATTGTGTGGAGAGAAACAGAAAAGGCAAAGATAGATGTTTCCGGGAAAGAACTTGCAAAAATCAATGAAATAGAATATGCAACATTGAAGAAATATTATAATTATTACAAGAAACACGAACAAGAGATATGGAAGAGGTATGAAGAGTACATTTCGTATAGACCATCACCTGAAATTTTAGAACGCTGGGGAGTAAGGTGGGCTGTTCCGACAAAAAGGATAAAACATACGGTAGAAAAGTAGATTGAAACTTGTATAAAATTATATTGGGATAGATATTATTAAATCAAACGTTTATTTGAAGGAGACTATGGTGGCTTGAGAAATGTTTATGGCGAAATTGACCAACAAGCTGTCAAAGAGTTTAGAACAAGTAAAACGGATACAATAAATAAATTAAAAAATATGGATTTTGTAGATGAATTAGACATATATGATTTAGCTGAGAGTTACAGACTATTCAAAGATATTGATAAAGAAACCGCCGATTCTTTAAAATTAATTGCGGATAGTTTATCGCAAGAACAAAAAAACATGTTTAACAAACTAATTGAACTATTTGATATGTTAATCAGTGGAGGGCAAACAATATGGTAGCAACCAAAATAGACATGTCAAAGCTTTATGTCAGGTCTAAACATGTGTGGGAGTTTCAAAAGAGTTTTAGATGCGACGAACACGTTCGTAATCTTATCAGTAACAAATACTCAGAATTTTTGAGGGATTATTACCTTAAAAAAATAGACATCATAAACAAAAAGTTTAACATGGGAACGAATTATGAAAAAATCGGGTTATACTTCTTCGCAGCTATAGCGCTTGACGTAGCAGAAGATTTTGGGTTAACACATAAAGAGGCATTGGATAGACTGCCCAAAGATTTAAAGCTAAACATAAAAAAACTAGAAAAATGTTTATCAGAATACAGGGATTTCAAAGAAAAAAGTTTACTTAAACGACACAGATGTACTTATACTGTTTATCAACAAGGCAAATGATATAACTAAGGCTGCGAATTCAGTAACCGCGATTGTGAAGGCGCATGAAGTTGGGATTGCGATGATAAAAAGAAAGTCAAAAGTAATAAAGGAAAATAAGGTACAAAGTAGTTTTATTACAAAGGAATGTAACCTTGACAAAGAGCTATTTGTTTTCGGAACCAAATGTAACAAATGCGGCAAGGTTTACATTGGAGAATGGGATGCTGCAGCACTATACCCTAATACAATACATGATTACTATACAGTTAAAGGTGTTAAAAGATCACTTTTAATTAATAGGAATACCTTTAAGTGTAAGTGTGGTAATACAGGATTTCTAAATTTTAGTACTATTTTATTATTACACGCTATTTTAAAAGACAGTTTAAAAAAGCATATAAACCATTTGAAAAATAAGTTTGATGAACTAAAAGATAAGTTAAACTATTTTTAGATATAATATCGTACAAAATGGCAGAGGTATAAACATGGTAACATGTCCAAGATATGGCCATTAACTTAGCTCAATATTCTTCCTCAGTGCAGCAACGCTTTCAATCAGGCAAACACAACAAAAGAGATATCCCTACTCATTTTACAATATTTATGTTAGTATCCCTTTCCTTCTTAGATGACATCGCCCCCTTCTTGATAGTACAATAGTTATCATGCGCATGCCATCATTGGTGCCCGCAATTATTAGGTACGGATATTTGAAGGTTCTGGACTCTTTTTGCCCATCCTCACCGAATTCAGGTGAATATCTCATGTCAATTATATTGTCCTCAAGGACCAGACCGCACCTGGCGCAGTACCGTTCGCCTCTTTTTTCGTTCACCCTCTGGTTTTTATGCTTACACTTCACAGTAACCACCTCTTAAAAATTTACAAAAAAGGAAAAACTGATTAATCCTTAAGGTTTAGCTTCCTACAGATGAGTTTGTACTCCCTGTCTGCATCATTTTTGTCTACAGGGAATGCACTGCAGATCGTCTCGAGCGGCATATTGATCTTATGCTTCTTGCAGGCTGCAAATATTGCTGCAGCAATCACAATCTCCATGCACTTTCCACGCAGCAGTCCCCTTTTGACAGCGTCCTTGTAAATCTTTTCTGCGTCTTCCTCAATTGTTTTTGCAAGACTAAACACTGCTGCAACCCTTTTGATTTCTGCAAGTGCAAAAACTAGGTTGCGTTCAACTGGTGTTGCAGTTTTTGTCTGCCACGCTCTTATTCTGTACAGCATAGGATCTGCTTTTCTAAAGCTCATGTCAAAGCAGCATGCAAGATAGCGTTCATCTCGCCCGAAAAAGCCTTCATAATCCATTCCTTCGGGCATTTCAGTTGGAACAGCCACTGTCTTTTGTTTTCCACCTTTGTTAACTATCTTTTGCTCAATTGCAACAAAAGAGGTATACTGGCTCATTATGTTATACTTTATTGCTGTCTTTATGATTTCCCCAATGTTTGGAGAGTCCTGTCCGTACTGGTGTTCAAGATAATTCCTTGACATTAAGTCGTCTATCCGCTTTCGTGCCCAAAGCGTTGCAAGCACATTGTTCTCTGTTTCATTTGTTGGAAGGTTTGCTTTTAGTACAATCTTATGTTCTTTTCCAGCCACTTTTCCGCTTATGACAATTTCTCCTGAGCCTGCTTTGTTGTATTTTCCGCATATCACTACTGGTTTTGAGCTGAACAAATCAGGTATGTCTACTGGATAAATGTCTGAAACTGAAAGCTTCCTGAAGCTGATGTCTATGTCAGTGAACAGCGGGTTTGCTATCAACTTGTAAAAATCGTCTGATGCGTTCTTGCCTTTGTAGTCGCTTGTTATCCAAAGTGATTGTCCTCTGCCAACCTCGGCCATTTTATCAATAAGATACCTGTTTGTGGCATTTCCTATACTCATGACAAAGAACCTTGCATTGCCCCGATTCTTTTTTATGGCATTAATTATCTCAAAGTCATTGCCTATTCCACCATCAGTCATCATACAAACTATTCTTAACCTCTTTGAGTAAGGTGGTGAAAGCGCATCGAGCACAGGACGCAGCATTTCTGTACCACCTCTTCCTGTTAAGTTTGCTATGAACAGCTTTGCAAGTGCCCTGTTCACAGGGGTATTTTTTTGCGGCTCATTGAAAAGCTTTGTCACATTGTTTGAGAAACTGATTACCTGGAAAGTGTCATTAAGGTTCATTTTGTTTATGCAGTGCAGCATCGTTTCCTTTACCTTGTTTATAGGACCGCCGCCCATTGAGCCTGAATCATCAACTACAAAAATCATTTCCTTTGGCGTTACTTTTGAGATATCCATGCGTTCAGGTGGCTGTACAATTACTGTAAAGAATTTTCCCTTCTTTGAAGCATGTGCAAGAACAGTACTTGATATTCTTGCTTCAGCTGTTGTGTATTCAAGTACAAAATCCTTGTTTGGCATTTCATTTTTTTCCTTTAATTGGACAATTGCTTTGCTGCTGCTTACTTTTTTGATTTCAATTTCGTGAAGTTTTGAGACAATGTTTGTTAACGTGAACCCTGCATCTATCTCTACTGCGATTGAGATGTCATGGCCAGCTCGTATCCCAGGAGGAGCTACTACTGGCGTTATTTTTGATGCATCTGGCACCTTGTTTGTGTCAGGTGCCCAGCCAGTTCCAGCATAGCCTGTTGGAGCGCCAGGTATATACCGCGGCATTACTACCATTGGGAAAACAAACCTGTATCTACCGTCTTCGTAATCCAGGAACTCAACATATTCTATGTGTACCTCAATCTCATCGCCAGGCATTATGTTTGCGACAGATTGTGTGAATATGTTCGGCCTCTGCTGTTCAAGAAGTCCTGCCCCTTTGCCAGCTGCCTTTGCAGCTTCATACATCTTGCGTGCAACTTCCTTCTTTTTCATGACGCTTTTGATTATCCTGTTTCCTATATTCATGGTCATGCTGTCGACCGCAGCATTATGTGGCAGCGGGAAAACATAAACAGCTTCTACAGTTTCCTTTAATGTATTCTTGAAGTGCTGGATAACTTTTGCGCGTGTGATAAAACCAGAAACTCTGGCGCTTATGCTGGTGTGTTTTAAAGGACAATTGAACTTAAAGTTTCCATCCTTATCTAAAACAATCATACTTCCTTGTTTTACATTATCTAAACTAAACGTCATTTTAATTACCTCCTTTTCTTTTGAAGCTTCTTTATTGCCTCAATTATGGCGTCGCCCTTCAAGCTGCCGTCAAACATCTTTTCTACGTCTTTTTCATTATGGACTTCATTAGGTTCTTTGTTTCGGTTACCCATTTGAATCACCCTTTGGGACTTTGAATTGTAGCTTTTGTCCGCAGTTGCATTTGAATTCAATAACATCTTCGTTTCCAACATCAATTTTGTTCACAAATCCGCAGACCGGACATGTGACATTTGCATAGCTCTTTTTGATTATTGATTTGAAGACTGTTGAATAAACATGTGCATCTACAGTAACCTTCTTTGTTCCCTCTTTCGCATATTTTCCGTGTGTGAGTTTGCCGTCGTGTATTCTTATCATAACACCACCATCTCTTTTTTGTCTACAACCTGGATAGTCCAAAGCGATTTATAAATAACCTATGTTTAATTATTATTAGATATGTATGAAATGTCCAACTTGTTCCTCAGAAGAAACTGCAGTTGACCCGATTAGTCGTAAGAACTACTGCAAGCAGTGTGGCACAGTAATTGAAAAACAGTGGCAGCACCGCGCTGTGCTTTCTTTTGCGTTTGCGGATGTATCTAAAAAAGAAGATCGGGCTGTTTCTGAACTTAGGTGCATGGATTTCGGAAAAGCCATAGAAATAGGTCCTTCTGAAAAAAGAAGGTGTATGTTACGCAAGTGGCATAAAAGAACCATAGTTAGCCCGAAATATCCCTCAATGCTCAAAACAAAAGAAGAACGAGCAATTGATGCTGCAAGACATGAATTACTTACATTAAACTCTGTCCTTAAGTTACCGTATTACACACAAGGACAAATTATTGAGTTGTATTCCCAGCTTTATCGTAAGAACTTCACATTTGGCCGCTCGAGAAAAGCGATTCTAGCTGCCTTGATCTACATAGTCTCGCGAAGAAACAGTCTTTCTTATTACCTTGCAAGTATAGCTGAAAGTACCGGCGTTTCAAAGAAATTGATAAACAAGTTTTCAAACCTGATTTGCAAGGAACTTGGCATAAAACTTGCTGGAGCAGACCCTAGCGATTATCTGATAAAGATAGGGCAGGATCTTAACCTTTCCCCAAAAACACTTACGGTTGCAAATGAAATTCTCCAGAGGATAAGCGAAGAATTGGTTGGCCGTTCGCCAATAACGTTGGTAGCAGTTTCGCTGCATCTGTCATCAGTGAGGCAGAACGAGGAATGTTCTCTTGACCTGGTCCGGCAAAAAGTTGGAGTATACCCATCGACAATAAAGAAGCTTGAAAAATCAATAAATGGAAACCTCAGTTCTAAAAGATAACATGTTTCAGATTTTTCTGCAGTGCAGCATCACTTATGCAAATAAAGAAAAAAATGTCGATGAAGCATCTAACTCAATTCTACCATTAACCTCACCAAATTCTTTATAAAATCCCATAATCTTCTAAAATGTATGAAAGCACAGGGACTGCCAATGAGCACAATTATACTTTTTATTTTAGTTCTGTTAGTCCTTGTCGGAGTCGGAATTTTCTTCTTCACACAATTTGCAGTAGGTGCAGCAGGTACAACAGGCGCGAACTGCCTTCAGCTTTGTCAGAGTGTGAACGCGATTTATGCTTCTAATACGAGTTATTATGGCGAAGATCCGTCAAGATTAAAAGCCGCAACACCTAGTGCAACGTACTGCACTAGCTGTAAAGATAGCTATAATTGTAATTTACCCAATGGTAAATTGTTGGATGACTATTGTTAATACCCGCCATTTCCATTGATAGGTTTTCTTCCGTTTCTATGAACTGGCTGCGGCGGGTAATATCTGACTTCCTTTTCTTTCTTTCTTCCGAGCAGTGCAAAAGCTGCAAATAAAGATGCCACCAATGCTGTTGCTCCACCAACAATGTTCCAGGGGATACCTGCAGTACTTGTATGCACGGGTTTTTCTTTTACAGTCAAATCAACATTTGTTTCTGCAGAAGCTCCTTTAGAATCAGTTACTTTTACAGCAGTATGATAATCGCCGGGCTGTGTTGCATATTCTGGCTTTAACTTAACAATGTTATTGCCACCTTCTTTGACAATCTCAAAATGCGAATCCATGGCCTGGTATGTTAAAGGATCGTTATCTAGGTCAGAAGCAACTATCGGAGATGAATACCCTTTTCCGTAATCCATCTGTCCACCAACAATATTCTCAAGAGTTGGAGCATGATTAACTGGAACGTTATCTGGAAGAACAGTTACTTTGAAAGAATCTTCAGCACTTGCCCCTTTTGAATCAGTTACCCTTACTTTTCCTTCATGGATTCCTGGAACATTTTGGTATGAAGCTTTTAATACAACTTTCCCGCTGATTATCTCAAATGGTCCACTTACAACTTGGATATTTGTTGTGTCTCCTTGGTCAGGATCACTTACCTGAGGTGTATGCGACCATACAGTACCATAAGCAACCTGTGAATCAGGAATATCTTGTATAACTGGCGGATGATTTACTGGTGGAAGAGTTTGCGGATTTGTATCGATTACATGGACTCCTTTGGGATTGTCATCCTGTTTGAGGACCACTCTATTGTTGTTTATATGTGGCATTTGCTCGTGAGAACTTCCCCCATCATTTGTTAAGCTTGTAATCTCCCCTGTAGTTATATTGTAAACTGATAAATCGTAACCCGAACTTAATACGCACGTATCCCCCTCAAGATCAGGCGCATAATCGATGGCTGTTGAAACTGGAGAATCTAATATTTTTTCAATATTTTTTGTTGTGATATCATATTTGTATAGATACCAGTTATTCCCATCTTCGCTTCCAAAGAAAATAATATTTTTGCCATAGATTGTTGGTGTTCTACCTTGGAAATTTTGATTTCCTATTGTTGTAACGCTTCCATCATCCAAATCTTTTAACATTAAACTAATTTTCCCATTACTTTCATTTGAATAAACAACGTGGTTCTCATAGACATCAATAAAATGTTGTGAATCGACTTCAGTAATGGTTTTTGTTTCTTTCGTTGTTAAATCAAACGATTTAACAAAGAAGTGAAAATTGTTACCATCATATGAGCTATCAGTCCAAATAACTTTGTTTCCTTGGATTGCTGGTCTACAATCTGTAGCAACCTCATTTGTGATTTGTGTTTCTTGTCCAGTCTCTACATTTTTAACAAATAAACCATTACTAGTCGCATAAACTAAATTTTCACCATCTAAATCAAAAAGACTTTGTGTTGAATTTGATACAAGCATTTTTGTGTCGTTCGTTTTTAGGTCTTTGTGCCATATTTCATAAAGACCACCCACACCTTTATTCCAGACAACGTGATTTCCTGATATGTCAACATCTGTTCCTCCACCAATATCACTGCTCACCAAGACTTTTTCATGTGTATCCCCTCGTCCATGGTCTCCTTGTCCAGCTGCCATGCCCGCAAAGATTGTTCCGAAAAGAATTCCAGTGACTGTTGCAGCTGCAAGAGCATTAAGTTTTCTGGTTGGAGAACTGACAAGTTCCTCAAGTTCAATCTTTTCAGCAGCTCTCTGTTTTTCAATTTCCCTTTCAGCTTCAAGAAGGAAAAGTTTCTCTGCAACGATTTCTTTTGCTTTGTCGTAATAATTCTCGCCTGCTCGTAATTTCCCCTTTGAGTTTTTATAAGCATTAATCTCAATTTCTCCAAATTCTGATTCAAGAACTTCCTTAACTGTTTCCATAACACCCGGAGCGTTCTTTGAGATGTGCGTCAGTTCAATATCAAACAATTCGCGGTCAGCAAGTGTTGCAGATATTGCAGCAAGCGGTTCAAAAATGTCCTGCTTCAATTCTTTTAAATAAGAATCTGTCACGTCACAGGCATCTGCTTTGTCAGCAAGCCACTGGATGTTTGAAGGTCCGATGTTTTCGATCATGCATGTTCCGGCAGGTGATTCATATCTTAATTTTTTAAGCAACTTTGTTGTTTGTTTTGAGAATTCCAGCGCCCCGTCTTCTATCATCTCAAGCAAATCATTAATTGGAAGTACTGCAGAATCTTCTGGGCTTTCTACAGAAACAACAGGCTCAATATCCATGACAGTGTTTGAGTCCTTGTCTGTGAAATAAATAACATTTATTCTTTCCTTTCCGTGCCTGAACTCAGCTGATTTAACCCGCGTGCCTTTTGCAATATAATCATCATTGAATTTCCTGTATTGTTCCACTCCGATCATCATCCCATGTTCTGCTTTGGTGACGTGAGAATAAAGCTCATTGCAGAGGTTTGTTTTTACTTCAGGAACAAGATGTAGTTCAACTAAATCATCTAATCTTGGTTCATTCTCGAACTGCTTCTGGTAGAGCCTGATTACTTCTGGCTCCCGCTGCACAACCCCACCACCTTTAGAATACACTGGTGGCTCTAACATAGTACAGACCGTATTTTTCACCTGTATGTATAATGTTGTTATGCCTTATAACAATTGTCAAATTTAACCCTTTGACAGTGAAAATGATGGTTATGTGTTCTTCTTGTGGCCCTTACAATAGCCATTATCATTAAGTCCGAATCCCTTGAAATCAAACAGCGTGACAAGCACGTATTCTTCTGGAGTTTCATAATACGGGATTTCAAAAATCTCGCCGCTGAACTTAAATATCCTGTGCGGGCAGTTGTCCCCTGCGACATAAATTGTTTTTCCGCTGTGGAACATGTCGCGTAATGCCCATTCCTGGTCAGCGTCTTCGCCAACCCTTTCAACTGCACGTTCTTTGACATGCAATGTGAAATAAATCTGTTTGTTGGTGTCAACATCAGGTTTTAACTCAACAGGTTTGACTTCCTTTTCCGCCTTTTTCTTTTCAAAATAAGCATCAAGTTCGTCAGAGATTATTCCATCTAGTGTTGTTTCATCCAGCGAAAGGTGTTTTTGAAGTTTCTTTTTTGCCTTTGTGATGCCATGCAAGCCGTTCTTTTCAGGTATTGCTGTTAGTTTCAGGTAATCCTTTGCAAGACTTTTTTGAGTATCCTGGTCCATATAATCTATCATGTTTCTTGCAGGGGACTCATTTTCCCAAAGAGCATCAGCAATTGAATTATAGACGATTTTCTTAAGGAATGATTTGGCATCGCCTTCTGAACTGCTCATTTCACATTTTATGTAACCAACAATTTCTTCGATTGGTTTTTCAGCAGTAATTTGTGTCTTGATTTTTCTAATAACTTTCTTTTCATCATAAACAATAGCTAGCTGCTGTCTTCGTTTCTTTCCTGGTGCAGGAGGAACAAATTTCTTTGGCTGCATCGGTTCACAAAAAGGAACATTTTCGGGTACTGGTTCATAAGACTGGGCTTCAATTTCATTTCCTACAGCTGGTGCTGCAACTTCAACATCAACAGATTTTGTTATCTCAATTGCAGGTTTTTCCGTCTCTTCAGCTTCTTTTTCCAGCCTTCCCATTTTTTTAGTGTTAACTATCGGTTTTTCTTGTTCTAGAAGACCAAGTTCAATCTTGATTTTGTCAATTATTTTGTAAAATTCGTCATTAGTGACAACTCCATAGCGTATCGCCCAAGTCTTTATTTTCCTTAAGCCGTACACTTTTGTGTGGTGCATTGTGTGTTCTACATTATCTGTAAAATGTGCTCTTATTTCGCATTCCAAATCATAACGCAGAACTGATTTTGGGGTCTTTAACATGAAATTCGCGTAATTTTTCGCAAGGTAATTTGTTATCTGCTGTACTATGTAAGCAGCACCAAGATAATTTTTGGTCATGTCGGGCAGTGGTGGTATCCCGTTTTTCATGAAAAACAATTCAAGATCCTTGTCATTATTATTCTTATCATCAAGAAGCTCAACTAGACCTTCAATTATACCCAAGTCTTCAACTTTTATTGATACAGCCTTCAGGTGTTTCTCTATTCTTTGCCTTTTAGAGTCGTCCATACTGTTATCACTAACGGGTGAGGAATTTATAAACATTTCCAGCTAATTATTGTCCATATTGACAATAATTAATTGTTTTCAATCAAGCAGGTGTATATCTGGTTATTTTCTATCCATACAACGCGATTTGAGAATATCGCAGCCTCTGTCTGGTTTGAGGAATCAGTTACTAACTGTATCTCTTTTTGTTTGGTAAAATCGTATGCATAAATATCCCAGTTACCGTTTCGGTAATCTTCCCAAATTATGTAGCTGGACGAAACTTTTGGATTTGTGTGATTAAAGCTATCTTTTGTTATTTTTACGGTCTTATTAGACAGTGCATCATAATAATATATATTCCAGTTACTGCCCGTCATCCCCTGCCAGACAACATTGTTGCTATACAATTCTTGTCCTTCTACATTTCCAGATGCAAGTTCAACTATCTTGGGGAGGTATTCAACATAAAAAGTGTATGCAAATTTTCCATTAAAGATAAACTGATATACTGTTTCATTACCCCGTTCAGAGAGGTTGTATAACAGTATCTTTGACATGCCCGTGTGTACATTGTAAGCCTGCCAAACTATGATGTTACTGTATATCTTTGGAAGTCTGTTATCAACAGCTGTCTCTGCATAGACTCTGTGTGCATGTATTTCAGGTTCTTCAGAAAGATTGACGTAATAGACTTCGTACGCGGTAAACTGCTCTTGAGAAAAAACAACCATATCATTCCAAATGTTCGCATCTTTTTTAGATTCACTGCCTGGAGGATTGTACTTTTCTGTTTTATTTGAGGTCAGATTGAATACTTCGACACCCCGCAACACAATGGCATCCTCAAAACTAGGATGGTTCAAAGAAATTGGATTATCCAAACTATTAAATATCGTATGTGTTACATTTTTATCAATGTCCAAAATTGATAATTGGCTATTCTGACCCATGTCGTCAAACCAAGAAATTTTGTTATCATGGAAGTATAAGTACCTTTTTGTGGTATTGCTGTTTGTTAACATTACCTTTTTACAGAAATTTACAGGTTCTGATATTGCATTATTGGGTACCACTGCTGTTGTGTTACTGACAGATATGTTTAATTGCGGAGGTTTGCTGACATGGGTTTCTGGTTTTGTTATGTTAACCACATCTTGTGAAGTACAGCCTAATACAAATACCGCCAAAACAAGGAGTGCGATAAATAATCGTAAATCCATAATTTATCTATGCAATGGAAATTTATAAGGTATAGTTCTCCAGCATAAGGACTTGCCGAAATTCTTAGTTTCAAAAATTCTTTCTGCGCTTGAAGAACTGTACTTGCCGTTCGTGCTTTTCTGCTTCAGCTTTTGTCCTGAATGTTCCAAGATTACGTTTTTTGCCGGTTTTTGGATTTAAACTTCTTGAGTAAAGCCTGTATTTCCCAGACTTAAGTTTTCTGATTACCATTTAGTATTGTAATCAACTGTTTTATTTAAGCCCTTTCGTAAAGAACAATAAACTTGTGTTTGCTTTTTTTCAACGCGATAGGAGTTCCCCATTTTTCTGCTTCTTTCTGGTTCTTTTTATTTTGGTAGCTGCTCTTCCTGCAAACTACGTATTGAATAAGGAACTTTTTGTCCAGTTTTGCAACGTTGTATATCTGGTACAGGTCCGCCATGACATGTTTCTTCCATTTTTTTGGAACCTTGAAATCATTTTCAACAAATAATATGATATCTGCATCTGAATAAATCCGATTTTTGAAATGTTTGACATATCTGCCAAATGTTCCTTTTGCCAGCGAGCCATATAGTATAATTTTGTTAATTTTTGGATTAGGCAACAGATCCTTCAGCACGAATTTCTTTATCTTTTCAAATATTTTCTTCTGTCCTGATTTTGATAAAATAATTTTGGCAGGGCGTCCCTTCATGTAAGATTCCATAATCTAATCATAAACTTACAGAAATTTATAAGCTTTGTAAAGCTGGCAAAATTATTGTTTTAATCAAAGCAGCTCTTCAAGTGCTTGAATAGCTTCGGGGTCAGCCTTTTCCTTCTTTTCGTTGATTAGTCTCTTTATTGCGCTCTTAGGCAAAATTCTTAGGAAATGGCCGTATTCTGGTCTTCCTTGTGACCCGTCTTCTATTTTTGTTCTTTTAACAATACCTCTTTGTTCTGCCTTTACTGCATAAGTAGAAACCATTTGTTGACTTATTCCGGTCCTATCTACAATCGCAGTTGTTGTTTGTCCAGGTTCTACAATAACCATTGATAGATAACTTGCTTCACCACTTGCGAAATCTATGTCTTCAAGTCTGTTCCTTAAGATAGTATATGATGGTAATTTGCCCTCTTTTTTGTAAGCCATTTTGTATCACTCCTCAGAACCCCACCAATGTATATTCTGCAGTATATATGTGCTTTTAAAATTATCGATGCAATACTGGAATTAGTGGACAGTACCCTAAAGTTAATATTAAACGAACTTTTACTTCAGTATACTATGTTACAGAAGCTCGAGACTGAACTGAAACTGCGCGGAGTTAGCCCGCAGACAGTCAAAACCTACCTATATTATAACCAACGCTTCCTTGATTTCATCAAAAAACAGCCAGAAGAGATTTCTGAAGATGACATAAAGTCGTATCTTGCAAACCTTCTTTCTGAACGAAATGTCTCAAATTCAACTTTAGCTTTGGTTAAGGCAGCGCTTACTTTTTATTACAAGGAAATCCTTGGCAAAAACGTGAACATAAAAACACCAAAGATAGCAAAGCAGGTCCCTGTTGTGCTGACAAAAGAAGAAGTAAAGAAAATGATTGAAATGACTGAAAACAAAAAGCACCGCTTGCTGCTTGAGTTCCTTTATTCTACTGGCGTACGTTTGAGTGAATGCATCAACATGAAGCTTAACGATTTGGAGATTAATGAAAAGATAGGATGGGTACGAAGCGGTAAAGGCAACAAGGACCGGATGATAATTCTTTCTGGAAAGATTATAGAACAGCTTGACGGGTATATCAAAGACAGGAAAAACAATTCAGAATATCTTTTTAATGGCTGGAACGAGAAACTTTCGCCGCGCAGCATTCAGAAACTAGTTAATTTAGCAGCAAAACGTGCTGGAATAAACAAGCCAGTGCATGTCCACACATTAAGGCATTCGTTTGCTACGCACCTGCTTGAATCTGGCACTGATGTTCGAAAAATCCAGGTATTGCTTGGACACTCTAACCTTAATACGACCCAAAAATATACTCAAGTCTCAACAGTAGAACTTAAGAAAATAAGAAGCCCGCTAGACGAATTATAATTAGCTGCATTTCCGCACTAATGTTTCTGGCACTAATATTGTTTCACATTCGAGTCCAGGAATATATTTCATGACCTGCGCATACAGCCCAGGTATATGCAAATGTCCTACAATACAGACAATGTCTTCATTATCGTTACATATCTCAAGTAGTTTTTTACTGAATTTTTTATCGCACTTTTCAAGGTATTTTTTGAATTTTTTGTTGTCCCCGAGTCCTTCATAGTAGCCTGTCAGTATACCTCTCCAGGCATTAGCAAGTTCTCCCTCAAGCAATTCTTGCCTTATGTCAATATCATAAAAACGCTTTTTCATGGGAGGTGATTCAAAAACAACTACTTCAGGTCCCAGCCTTTGGATGAGGTCCCTTTCTTTCTCTTTTATTCCATTTAGCTTTCCCAAAACATATTCTTTGTCATTAAGTTTTTCAGTTTTATCGCCGCCAATAACCTTTTTACCAATTATTACAGCAGCTGCCAGCATAAGCGGGCTGTTGATATCCATCAGTGGGTTTACACCTTCAAAATATTTGAGAAAATTTGCACCAAACTTGCTAGCATACAAAGGCACGCCCTTTTTCTCGTATTGCTTTAATGCCTGCTTATAGAGACGTTCCATGCTTTCAGGATGCACTTCTCCAATAAGAGTCAGTTTCATACTCATCCCATCATGTAGACAGGCCAAAGTTCTTGGTCCTTTTTGAAGTATTCCTGTACAACTTTTGCCTGTGCTTCGCTAAATGTGGAAAATGTGATTCCAAGATCATAAAGCAGGTAGTTTATCTGTTCTGCATTGCTTGTGCCATAGAAGTCCCTTAAAAATTCGGTTCTTTCCTTTTCGTCCTCTGCTTCCAATGACTCAACCATATTTTGTGCAAGCCTGTGTCCTATGAAATATTCAGGTTCCTCATTAAAAAGATATTCGTCGGCATTTGATTCAAAACAGAACTGTTCGATTGATTCGTTTTCTATATCTGTTTCAATCAGGTTCTGCATTGTGTAATATTTGTCCAGCGAACCAACAAGCTCTGTATTAAGATGTTTTGGCAGCGACTCAAAAAGTCTGTAGTGGTTTTCAGTATAGCAGAAATGGCTTACCTCTTCTACTATTGCTGCAAAAGCTTCAAACGCATCCTCTTTTGTATATGACTCAGGATTTTCAATTATGTCGACATAGCTTTGTGGTATGTATATCATGTGTTCAAGTGTTTCTGCATAACCAGGCTCTTCATTTGCCGGAGCATCAACCTTGCCAAGTAACGCATTGATTATTTCATCAAGTTCTGTTTTCTCTTCTGCAGTTGGTTCTGTTTTGTCTTTGATTCGTATGCTATAATGCATTGGTCTTTCTTTTTCAACAATAGCAAAGCCCTTAAGCAGCTCTTGTGCTTCATTAAACTCATGAATAACTGAGGAATACGCTCTTTCTTCTAGGGAAAAACCATATCTTTTTTCAATATCATTCTGTATTTCTTCAATTATTTCGTTAATAGCTTCGCTCATTATGTTGCCCCCATTATTCCGCGTTCTTTTTCCAAGTCTTTTATCTGGTCTAACACATCAATTGATATCTCTGTATCCAGCTTTGTTGGTTTGTATGATACGAGGTCTAGGTTGTTAGTTAGCGCTGGAACATAACCAACCGTTTTTGATGAGACACAAACATGTTTGTACCCTTCAGGGAAATTTTTTCTGACTTTCCACACATCTCCATCCTCATATTGTGTTTGATAGCCAATTACATCAAATCCGAACTCAAGTACAAGTTTGTCAACTAAATCCTGTCTTTTTGTAACAATTTCCTCCTCTTCTTTGCTAAAGTTGTCAACATCATCAAACATATGGTAAGGGCAGATTACTTTTTTTGTTTTAGGATCATAAATAAGGAAACCTACCTTTTTTGTTTTGATTTTGCTTGCGATCTCATTCAGTTTTACAAGCAAGTTGTCAGGAATTAATATTTGTTCGCGTTCCATCAGATTACACCTGCATGTATCAGCCTTATTTTCTGCATTGTATCACTGCGCAATTTTGTTTCTTTTGCTCTTCCATATACCTCATTGATAACCTTGTCCCATGTTTTGTCCCAGATCTTGTTATCAGAGCTGAAATGTGTCCAGTCATAGTCCAGTACAGGTTCAAAATAGATGTTTCTTATCTCTTCCTCGGTCCTGTGTAAAATTCTGCTGTCTCTTGATGCAACAGGATATGCCACTGAAGCTACCAGGTATCCCTCAAAATGATTATAACTTGATTGGATGATTTTTTTATTTGTTGCACAGTCTCTTAGATTATCACTCAACTTTATTATTCGTTCATTAATCGTTCTTAGCTCAACTGATGCCAGTTCATATCTATTTTCTTTTACGCATATATCTGCCAAGAGGTGTTTGAGTTCGCGTTCATCCTCACTCTTGAGAATTTTAACATATCTAAAAATATCCTCTTTAAGCTGTTTCCTTGATTTGTCATCAATTTTTAGTTCGCTTAAGTATTCATCCAAACCCTTCATATCTTTTTTTAATTCGTTTAGCTTTGGTTTATAATCATTTTTTGATAATGCATCACATATGTCAGAACCAAAATTTTCGTATGCATGGTTTAATACTGCATTAGGTTCATTTTCACGCAGCTCGCTCTTCTTTGCATATAAAGGTACCATCAATTTTCCTATTCTCTTCATCTTTCGCACATTTTTATTCCAGTCATCAGAACATTTTTTGAGCTGTTTTGCCAGACCTCTTATATTTGAATTATAAGGCATATTTTTGAAGGCTTTCCTGTCTTTTAGCATATAATAAGTAATATCCTGCCCGAGCCATCCGAAAAACTCGTTTACTGGCTCGCTGTTTGGACGCGACCTTGTGTGTGTATCAAACCTTAGGCCATGTGCAAGTTCTTCACCATAAATTAACGGATTGTCCTTGTGTTTGTCCTTTATTTTTGCAGATTCAATGACGTGGTCAAAAACTGAAGTATCTGCGTGTTCTCCAGTTCTGTTTTCCTCAGAATATCGGTGTTTTGACTTTTCACGCATTTTTGTATATTCCTCTTCGTTTAGAATCTGTATCACAGGCACAGTTTGACAGAACATCTTTTCTCCGAGCATCGCAAGTAGCTCTGCCCCAAATGCCTTCATGTCTGTAATCTCAAAAGTAGGATTCCCCTCGTCATCGATATCCCTTACAAAATCATCAATTGCCATTATTCCTTCCTCTATATGTTATATTAGTGGGAATTTGAAACCTCACCATGTAGTAATCACTACCTAGTAGTGACTTATAAAGCTTTCGGGGGTGCAAAATAGCCTCTGTTAGGCAATTAACTTGCAAGAAAGTCCACTGACTACAAACTAGCGCTATCTCGCTTCCTGCAGAACAAGCCAGATAAAAATGCCCATCATCGTTATTAGCACTATATCGATTATCCACTGTGCCCTGAATGCCGCGTTTACATCAGCGAAGGTAGAAAATCCAGATTCAAGATGCAGGATTATTATCAGTTCAACAATTGCTGAAACCGCACCACCTGTCAGTACCGCAAGGATCCATTTTACTGCAGAAGGTATGCCTTCTATGACTTTTTTTGCCTCAGAAATCTTCTTTCCAAGCTTTGTCGAAACAAAATTTTCCCTTTTTTCGACTACAAGCGATTCATCATAGAGTATTGTCTTTCGTTTCATGACTTAATTAAAGAAAAACTCTATTATAAAAGTTAGCACATGCCGGAAAATAAAAATATAAAAAAACAAACAAAAAAAGTTACACTAACCTTAACGAAGTTTAAATAATCAGAATCTTCGTGGTGGCCTGTGTTTTGCGTAACAGTCTCTACAAAAGACTGGTTTACCCTCTGTGGGCTTAAACGGTACTTCGCATTCCTTTCCGCAATCAGAACAAGTTGCCTTGTGCATATCGCGTGGTTGGTCGAAGTTTCTATTAAATGCCATTTTTTATCTTCTCCTATTTTACAAGAATTCAAAACTCTTGTATGAAATTAACAGAAAAATGCCCTTTTTAAACCTTATGTTTTTATGCGCCGCTTGGTGTCCATTCAACTACATCTTCAAGCTGGTGTGCGTCATATGGACAAAGCTTAAAACCCGCATCCTTTACTTTTTGGTCAAATGTCATTTTATTATTTTGAGACCCTGCGTTTTCAACCCGTATTTCGAGGCCTTTCTTTTTTTCTTCGCAAAGCTTGCAAAGCTCAATTGCAGTTAAGATATGTACTGCTGCTTTATGTGGTGTATACTCTGGTTCCAGGACTATCTCCATTTTACCTTTCTGGGTCCTTGTAGTAACCAGTTTATTTCGAATTATTATACTTCCTGCATTTCCAAGTTCTTCCCTGAAACCCCTTATTCCACCAGCCAATACATTTATTGAATCAGTATTTGCAAGAAGTATCCCAAAATTACCTTCTGCATCTGTGTGCTTCCTTACAGTTGTTGTTATAGCAATGTAAAGCCCGACAGGTATTCTCATGCCTTCGTAAAGTTTTCCTTCCATTCTTAACACATAGTAGGTTTCCATGTCACATCCCTTGATTTTGCTGACATTAAATGTATTTATAAACATTTTGAAAAAATAAAATTAAAAAAAGAAGTAGTTTACTTGCTGGATCTCTTTGTAAAAACAACAATTGCCGCAATTACTGCAACGACTATAAGTGCTGTGAACAGCATTATCGTTCCAGTGTTGTCTTGTGTTGTAATTGTTGCTTGTTCAGTCACTGTCGGTTGTCCAGTTACTGCTGGTTGTCCAGGTGCTGCTCCCTGTTCTGCTGGTGTTGCTGCTGGTTGCCCTGTTGGTGTAGTTGCTGCTGCAGTTATCTTGCTGAATGTAAGGAACGCTTTTCCGAACTCAACCTTTTCAAGGAACACTGAAATGTCGAATATGCCGTCACCATCAAGATCAACCTGCTTTGTTTCACCAAAGTTAACTGTAACCCTCTGTGGTGTTGAACTAAACTCAATTATTACATAAGTTGAGCTTAAAGATAATATCGTTCCGCTGTGAGATTCTCCATTTATTGTAAATGTTACTGTGTCACCCACCTTTAGGTCTTCTGTGGCTCCCAGGATTGCAGAGATATCAATCTGCATTGTCTGTCCTTGTGTAGGTGGCAGTCCTCCGCTTGAGCCTCCGCCGCCTTGTTGAGTTTCTCCAACTGTGAATGTATCTGAACTTGAGTCTCCCCTGTTATTCAAGGTGCTTGGCATGTCTGAATTAAGTCTATAAGTACCATCTCCAAGTTCAATATTCCATGTAAAGGTTACATCGACTACGTTTCCCGTGTATCCGTAACCAAACCAATTACCATAACCATATCCGAATTGATAACCATATAACCAACTCTGTAATGGAACTCCGTATGCTGTTCCGCTACCCTGATTTTCAGTTGCTGAAATTACCGCATCTGCAAGGTCTAAGTTAACGACTGTTCCGTTTGGATATTCCAGAGTTACAACTAAATCTTGGCTAAACCCTAATGGTATACTATATGGGCCTCTTGCGTGTTCTATTAATATTTCATCAGGTGCATTCTGTAATGTCACAGTGATTGTTGTTGTGCCACCGCTTCGCGGAGTTGCACCAACTATAACTGTTGCAGCGTTTACCGGCACAGTCATAAATAGGATTACTGCAATTATAACTGCGATTAAAACACCAAATTTTTGTTTAAGATTAGCCTTAGTATCCATTTTAGCATCAACCTCACATTTAGTTATATAATCAAGTAATACAGTGTTTAAAAACCTTATTTTTACAGCAAAGAGGGGATTATTCACCTGTAAGTTACGTTGTACAAGTTGTGTCCGAGACCGATTAGCATGGGATCTGTGCAGTTTCCATTGTAATAGATATAGTCAGGGCGATATTTTTCCAGAATCGTTGTGTTTGAACAGCCCGAACCCAAAAAGGAGTTCAGTTCAGTATTTATGTCATTTAACAGCGAATCAGGGCCAAAAGGCATGACTGAAACAACATGACGCAGGGTAATTGGATAAAACGGGCGCGCTTTCAGAGGAAGGACAAGAAACTTCGCATCAGCTGGCGTATTTTCGCTTATCCAAATCATATCTTGGTATTCATTGTTGTTTACCAGCTTGTAATAATCTGTATTTAAGTTTCCGTATACGCTGAACAAGATACCTAGGATAAAAATCATCGCAATTATTCCCTTGAATGTGTTTGAAAGATTCATTTTAAGCAAACTTCGGAGTCCCAATGCAGCAATAAAAGAGAGCAACATCATTGCCGGTAGATAGATACGTTGTATAGGGATGAACCATGTAACTCCCGTACGCGCAAAGACTACTATCACGCCAATTATGAAAAATGCGCTTATCAGGAGAGAAATATTCTCTTTGTCAGTTTCCTGAATTATGAAATAAGCGCCTACTATAAACAGAATTGTAGGGATTATGCCCATCATTAAGGGAAGTCCTGAGAAATTGAGATAGCTGTTGAAAACAATGGATTTTCCAGTGCTGTCTAGGATGGAAAGTGCAAAGGGCATGAAAATTGCAAATGAAAGAGACTCAGTAAGTAGCAGATAAACTCCTTTTAAAGGTCTGCCAAACAGACAGACAAGCGCATAAAATCCAATGATAATGCAGGTTATTGCTGCAGAAGGTGGGTGTGCGAACCAAAGGAAAAGAAGTATGCTGAACAGGACAGGATACCATTTTGCAGAAAAGTCAAATGCAATTTTAAGACACAGCGGCATAAATATGAAAAAAAGATTCATCGGCAAAAGCATTGACATACCGCCTATCTGGATATTAGTAGGCAGCACAGCAATCAAAAGCGCTGCTGTAAAACCTGTCAGCATGCCCCAGCGCTTTGAAAAAAAGTAGGATGATACGACAGCTGCGGCAGACATCAAGGCTGCAAGGAAAAGATACGCAACAAATGTGTCGCCTGTAATTTTTCCATATGCTGCAAGAGCATAGTGCCAACCCGATTCAAATGAAGGACTTAGCATTTCATTCCCAGTCCAGGTATCAATGCTGGAATTGTAATTATTATTCATTATTGTCCGAGCCATGCCTATATGGAACCATTCATCAACATGCAAAGGATAGGGATATGAAAAATGTTCATACAAAATCATGGAGACTGGAATCATGCTTATTAACACGAGCGCAACAATGCTTAATTTCTGCGGGCCGATATTTATCTTGCCATGCATTGGAAGCTTGATTTCCCACTTGATGTGAAGCTTTTTCAAGATAAAGTCAGCAAACAAACATGCCAGTGCGTCAAACAGCAACCAGTAAAAACATGACACCAGTATGTTGACAAGTTTATCCTGCCTGAAAATTCCCAAGAGCGCTGCAAGAACGAGCATCAGCAGTGCAAACCCTGCGAGCCTGAGCTTGTCATATTTCAGATACACAAACAGTGGAATCAAAAGCAAAAATGCAAATAGGATATACATTGGGTCACTGATTAGGAGCGAAGACAAAACAGCCAGCAGTACAGTAAAGTACTGTGCATATTCAACAATTGTCCTGATTTTTATTTCCATACTGCACCTTTAAGTCTGAATGCTATATACACCAGAGCGATCAGGAACGCGATTCCTGAAATTGCAAGGAAAAATTCAAAATAGTTCTGTTGTATGTGCTTCAGAACAACAGTCAGTTCTCCGGTTTCATTAATCCAGAACCCGTTTATTACGCCGTTCAGGCGGAAGGATTCAGAAGTTCCGACCTGTTTGTCATTTTTGTAAATCTTTGCTTCCCAAAGTGGAGAGTATGCTTCTGCAAATGCAAGAACAAACGGCTCAGAAGCGTCTATGTGCACCTTGTATTCTGTTGGGTCCTTCTTGTCATATCCAACTACGGATGCAGGTAATTTATGGTTAATCATTTCATCAAGGGTTTTGTTGGTATCAGATGCATAGACAAAAGCAATGCCTGTTCTGGAACCATTGATTATGAACATTGATGCCTCGTGTTCTCCTGCATCAAGGTACATCGATTCGTTTTTAATCTGTTTTCCATCAATGCGTAATCCGATTATACCATCGCCAAATACAGAAGCCCTGTAATTAACCCCGCTGTATGTGCTGAAATTATAAGTGACAAAATCACTTGAACCAATATCGGGCTTGATTGAATAGATCACTGTTTTATTTGGAATAGATGCCGTGGCATCATCCAAAAGAGAATCATATTCCTCTGGAGGCACTAAAGCGAAAAGGATTATTGCATTGAATCCATAAATGTTTTTGAATGTGAGCTCATGGCTGCCAGACCTGAGATTGAATACTCCTAAATCCATCCATTTGAACTCGTTTGAGTCTCCAATCGAACTGACATTTAAAATATTGTTGTTGAAGTAAACGTCAAATTGTCCGCCTTTCTGGTTACTGAAGTATTTGACAAAAAGCCTGTAGTCTCCTGCCTTTGCAACATCAACATTTATTTTTTCTGTCACATTCTTTCCTGTTGTGAAAAGCAGTCCTGCGCCATTGTCGCTCTGCCAGTTTAGAATGTTAAAACGTATAAGATGACTGTGCCAATCTCCATGCATCATGTCGGATGTCATGGCTTTGGACCAGTATAAGTTAATATCCTCATGTGTGCCATAACCGAATACAGGTATCAACAAGACACTCTCTGAATTCAATAGCACAAAGTCATCTAGTACAGGATCCATTATAATATCTGTAAAGTTCTCAGCATCTTTTATACTGGCAAATGAGATACCATCCCCAAGATATCCAAGTTTTTCGTACACTTTCAGGTCAAAGGATGTTATTCCTATAATTTCAGAAGGTACAAAAAATTCGCTTACATTTTTTCCAGTAACATAAATACTTGCATTCTGCCGCAACCCGCTGAAATTCTCAAAAATAGGAGAAATGTCGCGGCTTTTTACAATGAACGCATCTGCAGCCATTGAGCCCAGCATGAAATCTATTGTCTGAGTATCGTTCAGTATTGCCTTGGAAACAAGATACGTCTTGAAATCATTGCGGATGTCAAGGAAGGGCCTGCCTATTCTGTGTTCGTTCATGCCGATTGGAAAGACTGCCCGCGTGTAATTCACATCAATTGTATTCTGCGCATCATCTGCATAGTAACCAGATTCCAAGATGCCTGAAAAGTCTCCGGTAAACGCCTGCCAGCTTCCGATAAATGTGCAGCAGACAAGCGCAGCTGCAATAATAAAACCCCACTTTTGCATGGCTTTGTCAGGCTTGTTCAAAAAGTGATTAATCAAAACAGTTATGTTAACAAGATATGCGAACATTAGAATTGGCGCAAAATATCCAGGACCCCTGAACATCCAGCCGATTGAACTCGGAGTTCCGAGATTCAAAAACTCGTATATCGCAGACATAATTGGGTTGATATTATTGATTCCCTTGTAAAGGAAAAATCCTATCAAAAGCATCACACTTCCAGACAGGACAAATATTTTTTCATGTTTATTGTAATCTCTCCAGAACAAAAGAGCAAGAACTGCGCAGATGGGCAATGCATAGAACAGTGCATTGAACAGTGGCTCCCAAAACAATGGTTTTAACTCCATCATTGGCCAGAACGTGTCTGTCAGAGTTATGATGCCCTTCAAGTCGAAATTTGAAAGCATGGAGGTTATTTCATAAGAGTTTACATAAGGAGGTGAATAATTAATTCCTCCGCCTGATATCAGGAAAGGAATTGTCCAGTAAAGATTCAGGACAAACAGCATGGGCAGCATATACAGCCAGTATTTAAGCAGAGAAAGAAATGTTTCTTTTTTATTATTGCTGAAACATAAATACCCAAATGCGAATGACGCCAGTATCACAAACAAAAGGATTATGTATCGCGGAGTTGCAGTGAACATAAGCGTTATCAAGAGCGCGCTCAGAATAATGTAATAAGTCTCTTTCTTTTCAAGATACATGAGCATGCAGAGCAGCAGCACAGGAAAAGTAAGATAAGATATAATGTAATAGGTAGGCGGCATTAGGCTTATTATAAAATTAATATTATACAGATAAATTGCTGCAGCAGTCATGGCCACGACAAAAGATGTTAACTCGCTTGACTTGAACAATCGCTTTGAAATAATAAAAAATGAAAAATATGCAAGTATGAATGTCAAGACGAACGAAACAAAAAAGATTAGACGTATCCTTGCTGCTGCAGTGATAAAACCCAAGCTGAATATTCCGAACCAGAAGCGTGAAATACTCTGGACATCAAAACCAGAGCCCTTATCATCCCATGTATACGATGTCTGTTCAAGAGTCATCTGTGTTGTAGGGTAAACACGAAGGTCCCGATAGTCAATTATTATATCCGTGTCAACAAGCAGATGGCTGAAGCTGATTAATGTCAGTACAATTCCCGCCAGCACCGCGATTATGTGGAACTTATTCATATTTTCCGCGCACCTTGTAACAAGTTATGCCATAGTTAAATGCAAGGTACTGGACCCCAAGCATGAATATCATTCCAAACGCCAGCAAGGGATGCATTAAAAGTCTTTTCCAACTGCGCAAAAAAGTGGAAATCCTGCCCAAACCCATCTGCTTTGATGCAAGAGAGGGATACTTTGATTTGTAGTTCAGGAAAGTGAAGCCGTATTTTTTATTTTTGCGCCACAATTTCAACAACGTAATCCTGCCTTCATCATGTTTTATCACAGAATCTATCCTTCCTATCCGCATGTTTCTTTCAAGGAGCTTGTTGGTTATGTCGCGGTCCTCTCCAAAAAGCAGAGCAGCGTCATAAAAACCTATTTTTTCCAAAGCATCTCTCCTAAAAAACCGCGGAGACTCGACAAGAGGCTCATCAGCATAAAAAGAGCGTTCGAATGCCTTGCATCTGCTCCAGAAACCCACGCCAATGGATTTTTCAGGAATTATGAGTGCATCGTAATCCTTAATTTTTGAAATGCACTCTTTAATAACATCAGGCTCAAGAATCATGTCAGAATCTATTGACAAAATAAATTTTCCTTTAGAACTATGGATTCCGATGTTTCGGGCAGCTGAAGTGCCAGATTCTTTGATGATGACGTTTTTTGTGAATTGCTTTGCTATCTCCGCTGTTCTGTCTGTGCTTAAAGAATCAACAACAATCAGTTCAACATTGTCAAATGTCTGGTTTTGTATTGATTCAAGACAATTGTAAATAGTCTGCTCATTATTAAGAGTAGGTATGACCACCGAAACCAAATCATTACTTTTCGATTTCAAGCCAGGGCACCTCGATTAAAGCAGGGATGTGAACTCCATTTGGATGTCCGTAAATAGGAATCCTGAACAGAGTTGCTTTTTCTCCGTAAGATTCTCCATGATCTGCAGTTATGACTGTTTTGCCGGGAAGCTGTTCTACAAACTTTTTAAGATGTGACAAAACAAAATCAAGATTACTTTCATACGCTCTAATCGCAAGGTTGCGGTCAGTCAGGGCAATCTGCCAGAAATTGCGCGAATCCTTTATCTCTCCGACAAAAGGACAGTGGGGCTGAACAAAGTGAAAGACTATGCGTTTGTCAGGATATTTGTTGCGTATCTCTAATGAACGGTTAATCATTGTCGCAGGCAGGACCGTATCATTTTTAGTATCCCAGTCATCTATCCATACATTAACAACCTTGAAGAACGTATTATTTTTCCCGAGTATGACTCGAACATAAGGATTGGCAGTTACGTAAATGATGTCATTGTTGTATTTTCCTTTGAAGTTTTCAGATAAAAATTCAGGAGTGCTGCTTGCCCGTGATGTAAACTTTATCAGCGTGCCTTTCAACCCAAACTGTTTGTACCTTTTTTCGAAAGCATCATATCTGCAGGCGTCAAGAATCACGAGATTGTCCCATTTCTCTTCTGCAATATATTTCCCGTTGTTCTTACTGAACTTAAAATAAACAGGCAGAACATGGTTTGTAAACTGAAAGTACCACCACTTCCAGTCGCGCCAGTTCCGCGATACCTGATTCCATAATTCTTTTACTGACATTTTAATCCTCTAAATCACAAGCGTCCTGAACGTTATCAGCCCTAATATCCTTGCGTAGACATAAACCATAAGATGCAGGTTTAATAAACAGAATGTCTTTACCCTTTCGTAGAGCGTAATCTTCCTGACATTGTTTCGCAGGCAAAAGCGGTAGCCGTAAACAAAGAAGACGACAAATATAAGAAGGTACAGCGAAGCGAATGCTGCCGCTGTCTGCAATGGTCCTATTATCAAAAGTGAAGCTATTGCTGCAGCTATTGACAGGATGATGGATAAACCTAAAAATGAGAATGGGCCAATGACAGGAATGAACGGTTTTCCAACAAACCTGTCCATCTGTTTAGGATATTTTGTGTAGTAATACACATCTTCTTTGTGTCTAAGGGACTTTTTAATAATCCCGCGTGCATTTAAAATTTCGACGTGGTGCGTTGCCTTTGCTCCGCTTTCCACGCCATAATAGCCTGCAGCTGCGACTTTGAGCTCTAAATCTATATCATTATGGTATTTTGTTTTTGGGTCCATGCCTCCGATACTGTTAATCACGTCCTTGCGATACATCATATTGCAGGTCGCTCCCTTGTGCCCCATTGGAGAAACTCTCCATGGATAAATCAGCTGTTCAGGTGTAACCGTATCTCCATAAGCAAATCCGACTTTATCGTCTTTGAAAGCAGAAAGCATCTTCTTGATCCAGTCAGACTCAGGAGAAGTATCATCGTCAAGACATCCAATGAATGGGTATTTTGCATGAGAAATTCCGAGATTCCTGTTGACTACGCTGCGAAATTCGGAATTGAAATAATTCAAATCAAGGCCTGTCTTTTCCTTGATTTCTTTAAGTTGTTCCTGTATATTGTAATCGCAATTTTTATCAATAACAACAATGACTTCGAACTTATCTTTTGGATAATCCATCTGGGAGATGGCTGTAAGTGTCTCTGCAAGTATTTCCTTCCTGTCCTTTGTAGGAATCACTATTGAAACGCCGTGCCCGATCATTTTTTTTATCTCCTTAACACAGATTCGTAAAGTTCCATCTGTTTTTTGCAATATGCTTCATTACTATAATATTTTTTAATGATGTCCAAACCGTTCCGTATCAATTCAGAACGTAGCTTTTCATCAGCGCAGATTTGTCCAAGCTTGGCTGCGAAATCAGAAGCGTCATTCGGCTTAAAAAATAAAGCATTCCCTTTTGAAACTTCCATGAATGACTCCACATCTGAAAGTACAAGAGGCTTTCCAAGACTCATTGCTTCGGGAATTATTGCACCGCCTGATTCAGTGACTCCACGCGGATGAACCACAATGTCGCAGGCATTGTAAAGCCCGACATTGGATGAAACATCTGGCTTGAAAATTACAGGTAAACCTTCTGCAAGTTTTTTGAGAGACGCCAGATAGTTTTCATCCTGCAGCAAACCGCTTATGAGAACAACAACATTTTTTTGCGAAATTTTGTCCATCAGCGCTAATGCCTTAATCAGCAAATCCTGGCGTTTATTCGGAATAATCCGCGCTGGAAAATAGATAATTGTTTTGTCCCCAACCCCAAGTTCATCCCTTACGTTTTTCCTTAAATCATTGTCCACAATTAGACTTTTGTTAACAGGTTGCTCAATCACTGATATTTTTTCATGAGGGATGTTAAGTTTAGCCAAAATCTGGTTCTTCAAGCAATCAGTATGGACCTGAACTGCATCAGCTTTGCTAAGAACATGTTTTGCAAGCATGTTGAACATCGGGGAGTTCAGGAACCAGTAATCAGTGTTTGTGTATTCTATCTGCGTGCTCCAGAAAATGAACGGTTTCCTGATATACGTAGACAATGTCATTGCATGTGTCAGATCAGGTTTTATTTTGTCAAGCATCTTTTTTGAATGCAAGTGATACTGCAAGTGCTTTAGGAATACAGAATCTGTTTTGTAATGAGTTAGATATCGCTTATCAGGAATGCTTTCTGCGCTGTTATTATATCCTGTCACTACATTAAAATCAACTTCATCCTTTAGAGAATCATATGTTTCGACAAGATGTCGTTCTGCTCCTCCCTTGAATTCGTGGAACCACTGGAAATGCGCTAAAGCAATTTTCATCATAAATCCCTCTCATAAATGTGGTAATGCGAGCCGATAACTTTCATGCCAAGAGATTTTGCAGTCTCTTCTGAATCGCTGTCCGAAGCAAACCATCCGAAGACAATTTCTTTAGGTGTTATATTTAATTCGTTGACAAAGAAATTGTGCGCTTCTTTTATAAGGCGCTCCTTCTCTTCTTTGCTAAGGCGCTGCGGCAACACAGCCAGATGAACATGAAGCTGTAGGTCAGCGTATTTCTTAAGCTCATTATATCTCTCTTTAAGAACAGCTGCGTACTCCTCTTTTGTTTTGTTGATTACAAACTGTTGATGTATGATTCCATAATTTGCAGGCGTGATACAGTAGCATTTGCACCTATATTTTTTTACGTGTTCAAGAAGTTTGGAATAGTGCTCGTCTACATAAATTGTCTCTGCATGAATCACCTTTTTTCCGAGAGCGTTGTTAATCAAATTGTACAATTGAATCTGCGGAAATATCAGAGCCATGCATTATCCTCTCCTGTTTATTATACCGTTCAAAAATTCAGCCTGTCCTTCAGATGTGAGATAAATGTTGTCTTTTTGAAACTGTGCTATATTTTTTGATAATTTTTGTAACAGATTTTTATCAGCGTATAGGCTCTTTATTAGGTTTGGATAGCTTTCAACGTCATCTGAAATAATGCAATTTTTCATATGTTCTAAGCCATAGCCTAAAGCGCCATTTGTATTTGTCAGTATAGGCAATCCAAGCGAGATTGGAAAGGCTAATTTGCTTTGAGCGCCTGCACCAGCGCCCATGCTTAATACTGGAGCTAAGAACAATTGAGAACTGCGCAAATATTTTGTGGTATCAGCAACATAGCCAAGCATTTTTACATTTTTAGGAATCTCTTTATCCTTAAATTTATCGCAGACATTACCCATCACTAAGAACTGTACAGGTTCAGAACAAAACTTTGGGGCAAGGTCATTTATTAACCAAGATACAAATTCTACGTTTGGTTTAAATGAACTGCCCAGGAATGAGATAGTCATGAGCTTAGTTTGTCCAACTGTTAACTTATGTATTTTTTTTCTGTTATCTATACCTGTTTGATGCGTCATAGGTAAAAAGTATAGTTTGGATTTGTCTATGCCATAGTCTATTGCTATCTGCAAATCCTTCTTTGAAACAAAAAAACAACCGTCTACTTGCTTTAATATGTCCAGTTCAACGTTTTTGAGCAGATGTTCAAAAAATTTGTTTTTAAACATATAGCTGTTAAATTTCCATTCTATATTTTGTTCGCAAAGAACTAAAGGCAACTTTAATGTTTTGCATGGATTTATCAGCAAAGCAGCATTATACAAATTATCGCATATAACAACATCTGGTTTTTTTTCAATCAAGACATCTTTAACCCACGTTCTAATAGCTGCAGATAACCTGCCAAATGTTGAGAGGATGAGACGGTAGGACATTAATTTTATCCAAAAAGGAGAGAGCCAGTTATTTTCTGTCTGATAAGCATTTACAGACTGAGCGCCTAATTTTTTTGAGTATGCTCTGTTTAATGCCCCAAAAAAACCTGGTGCATTTATTAAGTCCATTTCGAATATATCAACTTTTGAAAAATTTGACAAGGAGAGCAGATGCTGTTTTGTGAAGAAGTAATATCCGGACTTTCCATTAGCTATATCTTCCTTTTGTAATTTAGTCACGTAAAGTATTCTCATGATATCACTAGGCTTTTACGAAATAGCCGTGGCAGTATTCTCCGGCGATTATAACATCCATTTTTTCATTCTTGTCCTTAAAGAACTCATCACAGGCTTTCTTAACACCAGGCAATATGTTAGAAACATCCAATATTTCTGGGTCGCAGTAGTCATCCACTACAACAACAGCGCCCTTAGACAGTTTTGGGTAAATGTATTCTAAACTTTCTTTGATGGAGCTGTAAAAATCCCCGTCTAGATGCGCAAAACACAGCGTGGCAGGCAAGCCTTTTGGCAAAGTATCTTTGAACCAACCCTTATGGATAACTGGTTCTTTTATAGAAAATTTTTGAAAATTAAACTTTAATTTGTCCTCTGTAGTTTTTAGTTGTCCAGAAACCATTTTGTCTCCGTCATGAGATGTTTTCTCAGGCAAACCTTCAAATGAGTCATAAACATGCAGTTCTTTCGCAGAACCCAGCTGGTCCAGCGTTTTTTGGAGTATCAGTGCGGTTTTTCCTTCATGGCACCCTAACTCAACAACATCCCCCTCAACACCCAACAGGACGACCTGTCTCAACAGGTGGTATATGTTCATGGCCTGCTCAGGGTTTATCATCAGACCGTTGTATACATCTTTTAATTTCAGCGTGAAAAATTTACTTTTTGAATTAAATAGGTTTATGCCCCACATGACAATTCTTCTTTTTAGACTTGGCTTAGGCAATGTACCAAACAGTATCTCTTGTATGAACTTATTATCCATTCTTGACATCACCCAATATCTTTTCGAAATCTTCTGCGCTCTTGTCCCAGCTGAAGTTTTTGCTCCATTCAAATGCGTTGTTGGACATATCGCTCCTGAGGTTTATGTTGTCCAGCAGGGTTAAAACTTTTTCTTTTAGCTCGTGTTCATTGTTCACAAGAAAGCCTGTTTTTCCGTCGACTATTGAATCCTTGAGCCCAAGAACATTAAATGCAACAACAGGAGTGCCGCAGGCATTTGCTTCTATGGCAGTTATACCCCATCCTTCTTTTTCAGATGGAGTGACAAAAACCCATGAACACTGCAAAATCTTTATTTTTTCATCGTCAGATACATGCCCGAAAAATTTTACATTTTTAAGTTCAAGCGCCTCTGCCAATTCTTTAAGATGTTGCAATGCATCTCCGTCTCCTGCTATGTAAACATTTAGGTTATCTATGTTGAGCTGCTTGACGAGCTTTAACAATATATCAAGGCGTTTGTAATTTTTTATCCTTCCGACGTAACAGATGCTGGGATTTCGCGTTTTAATTTTCGGGTTGCTGCACTTTAAATCTGTTCCATTGTAAATCACAGAAATGTTTTTTAATCCAAATTTAAGCAGCTCGTCCTTTGAAGATTCGGATACTGTAACAATTTTTTCGTTTTTGTAAAGGACAGGCATAACTACCTGCTCGGCAGCATAAGCCAGCCAGGAGAATGGAGCTTTGAGTTCCTTAAAGAAGATGTTGTTTATCAGATGGTGGATTATTGTAACGCGAGGTTTATGCACGTATAATGGTGTAAAGAACGGAACTCCATTCACATCATCTATAACAACATCGAATTTTTCCCTGCGAAGTTGGGTAAGATAGTTCCAACATGCATGAAGATAAACTGTAAAGCGGCTGCCACGGCGCAGAATTCTGATGCCATCGATTGTCTCCTCAGGTTTGCATCCTGGATAAGTTGAGCAGAACAAAGTAACCTGATGACCTTGAGCAACCCACCGCTTTGCAAGCTCGTGTATGTTTGTTTCTGCACCGCCTGCCCAAGGGTGGGATATGTCTCTCCAGTTAAATACAAGTATTTTCATTTTTAGTCACTTTATCAAAAATTTAAACGGTGAATTCAAAAGCCTGAGACGAACAAGGGAAAGGAACATCATAACTGCAGTTCTTGACATGTCCAGTTTTGAATCATCGTTATGTACCCAGGGTATTGGAATCTCATTTATACTGAAACCATGCTTTCGCGCATTGTATAACAGATTAACATCAAATGTCCAGTCAGTAAGATAAAGCTCTGAAAAAATTGATTTTGCAACTTTGTTCCTAAAAACTTTTCCGCCACATTGTGTGTCCTTATAATTTAAACCAAACAAAACCCGCGTCAAAAGATTGAATCCCCGGCTGAGAATTTTACGCGGAAGCGGGTATTTAACTTTATTATCCAAAAATCTTGATGCAATAACTCCATCATAACTGCTTTGTTCAAGTGATTTTATCATGGAATGCAGGTCATTTGGCTCAACAGAGCCGTCTGCATCTGTATACGCAACAATATCTCCGGTGGATTGTTCGTAGCCGCGCGCCACTGCGCCGCCTTTGCCAAGGCGTTTGTTAAACTCGTAAAGCTTAATCTGCGGATTTTTTTTGCTCAGTTCTTTGGCAATAAATCCAGTATCATCATGTCCATCGCTTATCACTATTAGTTCAAAATTATTGCCGTATATCTCCTTAAAAAAATCCAGATATTTTGTTAGAGTGGAACTTATTCTACGGGACTCATTGTAAGCAGGAATAATAATAGATATATCCATAGTTTACAAACATAATTTAGCCATTATAAAATTTACTGAGAGTACTTTAATAAATCACTAGAACTTAGTGTTTTCCATGATAAAAAAGAGCTTAATTGCATTATCAGGTATGTTTCTGGTATCATTCCTGAATTATCTATTCCACCTGATGATTTCACGAACGCTGAGTGTGGCTGATTATGGGGATGTTGCAATACTTATCTCAGTTCTAGCAATAGTCTACATGCCGTTCGGAGGAATTCTGACAACGCTAAGCAGAAGAATAGCAAAACTCAATCATCAGAACAAAATAAATGAAATTTTCGGATTGGTGAAACATTATTCAAAAAAACTTTCAAAATGGGTCATATTAATCTCAATAGTTATGTTTACAGTTTTCACCGCAGCCCACCTGATAACACCCTATTCAAAACTCTTTATCGGACTCCAGATAGTATCGCTTGCAATGCCAGTCAGTGTTTTAATTAGCGTGATTAAAGGGTACTTACAAGGTAAAGAAGAGATAACCAAACTCATGCTGATCAGCATTGCAGAGCCTGTAATAAAAATTGCGTTCACCCTACTGCTTGTAATCCAATTCAACCTTGGTTTCTTTGGAGCTACAATTGCACTGATAGCCAGCGGAATAATACTTTCAATATCAATTGCGCCGATAGTTTTAAAGAAAACAAAGGAAGCTACAGGGGACCATAAAATGGATCTTGGAGCCATACCAATAATTTTAACAAATTTAATGATCACGTCGATTCTTTACATGGATATATTCTTTGTAAAACTGTTTGTTGGTGCAGAAGGAGCAGGATACTATAACGTTGCAGGCATAACTGCAAAACTGCTTTATTTTGCTGCAGGAGCAATCATACTGGTGCTGCTGCCAATGTCTTCAAAACTGGATGCAGGTTCAGACAAAAAAGAGATTATGATGCTTCTGCTCAAGGGAACAGGGTTCCTTACCTTAGGATTAATTGCAGGACTTTTGTTTTCAGGGTGGTTCATACCGCTGTTCTTTTCAGCAAAATATCTGGCTTCAGTGCAGCCATTCATGTTCCTGATAGTCGGCATGTACTTCCTTGGTATTAGCACCATGATATTCAACATATTATGGTCACAACACATGGAAAAGAAAGTTCTGATGATAGCAGCAATTGTACTGCCTGTGCAAATTTTGCTGCTGAGTTATTTTGTGCCCGCAAATAATATTGTTGGCGCTGCAATTGCAATAATGATTACCTGCGCAATACTTCTTGCAGTAAGCCTTTCAGTTTTCTTGTTGGTCTTGAATCAGAAAAAGATTGTGATGCACGAATTAAACACATTCGAGAAGGAGATGCAATATGCTACTTAATTTTTTGAGACAGATATTGTTTAATATATTCGCAGTTAAAACATACATTAGTTTGAAATTGCGCTCAAAAACGTTCAAGATTGGAAAGAATGTTTTTATTCATTGGGGTTCGGATATCTCATCTTCTCTTGAGGTTGGCGAGGGCACACGCATAAACGGACCTGCAAAAATAAAAGGACATGAGCTGGTCAGGATAGGCAAGTACTGTGCACTTGGAGATGATTTAAGGATAATCTCAACTAATCACAAGATGGACTATGCAGATGTCCAGAGCGGATTGTGGGAGATGCTTGGACTTAAATGGGTGGACCAGAGCAAAGGCGTGATTGAGATTGGCAATAATGTATGGATAGGAGACGGTGTTACAATCCTTCCCGGAGCGAAGATAGGGGACGGCGCAGTGATAGGCGCATGCAGTGTTGTAACAAAAAGCATACCTCCTTTCTCAGTTGCAGTAGGTGTTCCTGCCAAGACAATAAAAAAACGTTTCAGCGATAAGGTCATTAAAAAATTATTAGAGATAAGATGGTGGGACTGGGATTTAAGCAAAATAAAAAGGAACAAGGAATTATTCAAAATAGACCTTAATGAGATTGATATCGATAACATAGACAAAATGATAAAAGACTAAATCTTGATTATCCTGTTATTATTCCGCCAGCACAGGTATCCTGACGCTGCAGAACAAATCTTCCAAGAACAGGAACATTGTTGAAATTCTCAACTACAAGAGGTTTTTCTGTCTTTATTATGACATCAGCAACCTGGCAGTTCTCAATGGAACCTGCATTGTCTCTGATTATGTTAAGAGTTGAGGAATCTATTACCTGCTTGACTTCCATATCGCACATTATTTCCTGTGTTGCGCACTTGAACAGCAACCTCTCGCCTTTTTTGAAAGGCGCAGGGTCCATCCAGAAAATGTGGCAGTTAATACTGTTGGTAACAACAGGCTGAGTCTCTCCTTTTTTTACGATTACGTTGCCGCGGTCAGCAAAGACCTTGTCTTCAGTAACTATGCCTATGCTTTTTCCTGCGAAAGCTTGTGTTGTGTTCTTGGCGTACTCTTCAATGCTCTTTATGTGTGTTGTTTCCTTGCTAGGGAGAAGAATTATTTCATCGCCTTTGCGCATTGAACCGCTTGCAATCCTTCCCGCGATTATTCTTTTATCAAAATTATATACATCCTGCACTGGAAAACGCAATGGTTTTTTGTCAAGCCCCTTGCTTGTTTCAAATTTATCGAGCGCCTGAAGAACAGTCATTCCCTTGAACCAATCCATCTTTTTTGATTTTTTTGCTATGTTGTCACCGTCTTTTGCTACAATCGGGATTACATATTTTGGCTGGATCCCCAACTTATTAAGAAAATCAATTGCTTGAGTTTTGAGTTCTTCGAACCGCTTGATGTCATAACCAACCAAATCCATTTTGTTGATGGCAAGAATTATCTGATTCAAACCCAGCATGCTAAGAATGTATGCGTGTCTTCGAGTCTGTTCCTTGACACCTTCTTCAGCATCCAGAATTAGAATCGCTGCATCTGCCTGCGATGCTCCTGTAATCATGTTCTTCACAAACTCAACATGGCCTGGCGCGTCAATTATCGCATACTCTCTCTTTAGAGTTTTGAAAAAAGTCTGTGTGGTGTCTATCGTGATTCCCTGGTCGCGCTCCTCCTCGAAGTGGTCCATCACATAGCTGAACTCAACATCCTTGCCAAGAGAATCGCATAGCTGCTTTATTTCTTCGAACTTTGATTTTGGAAGGGAATTGGTATCATAAAAAAGTCTTCCTATTAAAGTGGATTTTCCATGGTCAACATGTCCGACAATCACAATCTTCATGCGTTCTTCCATAATTTCCGACCTTCTTTCGCAAGCGTTTCTTTTCAAGAAAGGCTTACATGTAACCCAGCGCGCGCAATTTCTGCATTGCATTCGCCTCTTCCTTGTCCTGTGCTCTTCCGCTTCGCTCGGTAATTTCGCTTGTGCGTATCTCCTGGATTATCTTGTCAACATTATCTGCATCTGAATCAACAGGCTTTGTGCATGGAACACAACCCAAACTTCGGTAGCGTTTTCCATTTTTAGCAAAATATAACGGATTGATTGGAAGATTTTCCCGCTTTACATACTCCCAGATATCAAGCTCTGTCCAGTGCAGCAATGGATGGACGCGGAGATGCTGTTCTGTCTCTTTCTGTGTTTTATATTGCTCCCATAATTCAGGAGGTTGGTTCTTGTAATCCCAGACAAAATCCTTGTTTCGCGGAGAGAATACCCGCTCTTTTGCGCGGACTCCATGCTCATCACGCCTTATACCAAGAAGTAATGCATCGAACTTGTGCGTGGCAATTGCTTTTTTCAAAGCCTCGGTTTTCCGAAGATTGCAGCACTCAATCTTGTGTTCAGGGCCAATTTTCCGCTTTTCTGCTTCATCAACATTTGTGGCGACAATCAGATTCAAACCCCACTCTTTCACGCACCAGTCCCTAAAAGTATACATCTCCTTGAATTTCAGTCCTGTGTCAATGTGAATAACTGGAAATGGCACTTTTCCAAAGAATGCTTTTTTCACAAGCCACACCAGTGTTGTTGAGTCCTTGCCAACGCTCCACAGCATGCCGAGCTTTCGGAATTTTTTATAGGCTTCCCTGATGATGTAGATACTTTCGCTTTCTAACGCATCTAAATAGTCCATAAGAGCTCCCTAGCGAGGTTGAAAACTCTATTTGAATTTATAAAACTAACTAAAAAAGAAAAAAAGAAGTAGTTTACTTGCTGGATCTCTTTGTAAAAACAACAATTGCCGCAATTACTGCAACGACTATAAGTGCTGTGAACAGCATTGTCATTGCAGTGTTGTCAGGCGCTGTAGTTGTTGCTTGTTCAGTCACTGTCGGTTGTCCAGTTACTGCTGGTTGTCCAGGTGCTGCTGGCTGTTCAACTGTCGGTGCTGTTGTTACCCCAGTTATTGGCGGTACTGCTGCAAGTTTTGTAAATGTAAAGTATGCTTTTCCTGCCTCAACCCTGTCAAGCTTGATTGAGATATCATTTGTTCCGTCCCTGTCAACATCAATAAGTTTTGTCTCGCCGACATTGATTGTCACTAGTATTGGGTCTGAGGAGATTTGCAGGAATGCATAAGTTGCTCCAAGCGATGTAAGTTTGATTGAGTGATCTGTGCCATCAAGCTTGAATGTTATTGTGTCTCCGACAATCATTGCCTGCTCAAGTATCTGGCCCGTCCATGCAGTTGTATTTCCAGTTGGTGCATTTCCGCCTAAACCTCCGCCACCCTGCTGCTGTTCTTCTGTTGTAGTTTCTCCGCCCATTGTGTATACACTGAAATGGGTTGTGTTTGCCCAGACATAATTATTTACGGTGTCTACGCCGCCAGGTGTTATTGCTTCCCAGGTATTGGTTGCTGGGTTAAACCAGTAAAGGCTGAGTGCAGACTCATCCACACCACTTGGTATGTCTGACTCATTGTAGTAGACTTTTATTACCACCCATTTTATGTTGCTGCTGTTAAGTCCAGATGCTTCGATAATATAATAAGTTCCAAGTCCAGGCACTCCGAGCGTTGCGTTTGTCGGGTTGCTGCCAGTAGGTGTCAGCGTAATTGTTGCATTAACTGATTCATTTGAATAAATCTCAAACTGTGCTACTGTTTTGTTTACTCCATTTTCAGTTATGTTTAGAGTCACGTTTGTTACAGTGTAGTTTGGTATTGATTGTGTTTCAACAGCTACTGTCGTAAATGTATAATCGCTGCTTACTGCAGTGTTGTTAAACCCATCTGTGCAGTTCCATCTGTAATGGTAAAGTGTTCCTGCTGAAGTAACTCCGGATAAGCTGTGGTTATGCCATCCCATCCCTGTTGATGTTCCTGTATCAAACCCATAACTTATGTTTACCCCAAGCTGTACAAAACATGTAGCAACCTCATTTGTTGTTGCGTGTATTGTCTCGCTGTCATTTGTTATATCATTTACATAAATCTCTGAGATTACTGGAGGCACAGTATCCATCATAATTGTAATGTTGTCAGTCAGATTGTAATTTCCTGCTTTATCCGTAACATTTGCTTTCATTATATGTGTTCCTGGGCCAATGTCTAGTGTTACATTCACTATCCCTGAACTAGTAAGGTTCACTGTCTGTACTATCATATTGTCTTCTATCATCTTAAGCTGTAGAAGATTAGCATCAGACACATTTACACTGAAATTTACATATTGATTGTTGAATTTTGTGTTGTTTAATGGCAATATTATTTCAGCACTTGGCGTTATCGTGTCTTTATTAAATGTATTAAGGTTACTGTTGCCTTGGTTAATCGCATCAGAGCAGTTGACCCACCATGTATGTGTATTTTCAGCAAAACCGCTCAGGTTCACTGTGTAAATTTTATTTGTATTGTTTGCAACATTCAGAATGGGATAAGACACTGTAGGCATTGAATGTATGTTGAGTGTACAGTTCATAATTGTTGCAAGGTTGTCTGTTACCTTAAACGTGAAGTTAAGACTGTCTGCCTTTGTCCAGCTGTTGTTTATAGGAGTTGTAAGATTTACTATTGGCGCTGTTGCATCAACTGTGAAATAAACAAGGTTTGTTGCATTGCGACCAGGAGATTTTCCACCAAAGTCATAACCTATTGATGTAAAGCTGTTATTGCCATCAGCCACACTTGTTGCAGTGTAATTGCAGGTTACTACATCCCAGCCGATAGTTTGATTTTCACAGTTTGATAAAATCTGGGTTTTGTTATAGTTAAACTTTGTAACCCCATTTACCAGTCCCATCACTCTGCTTACTGGGCTTCCTGTGCCATTTACAGTTGCACTAAGAGTTACAGTATGGCTGTTTGTTACAGAACCTGATGCTGGTGCATTCATTGCTACAGTTGGCACAACATTATCACTTGCATTATATCCTGTAAATCCGTAAACATCAAATGTTAGGTTTCCAGTTACAACGCCAAGGTCTGCCTGGTATCCATTGTTGTCCCAGGTTACACTGCTTGCATTAAATCCTGCTGCACCTGAATCAGCGATTATATTTGGCTGTTCAGAGAACGGTAGTCCAAAGAACTTGATTGTTGCAGATTTGTTAAGTTCCCTGAAATAATTTGAGTTGATATAAATCCTTGAGTCACCGAAGCTGTTTGGTCCTGTTATTATGACATCTATGTTACTGCTTAAATTAGAAAGTTTCTGCGTAGTTGATTGGTTTGACAGGTTAACATTATGTATCTCAATGTTTGCCCCATCTCTCCAGTTGTCTGGTAAGGAGTTTGTATTCATGTAGCAGGACACATTCACCTTTATGTCAAATGTGAAATTTACATGCGCAAAATCAAGCTCAGTTGAAAGGTTTGTGCTGCCGCTTCCAAGCATAAGACATGGCCCTTTGTTGAATGCAGGCACGCCATAGTTGTGCACTGCAATGCCAGTCCCATCAATATCAAAATTGTTGAAATCATCTATTGCAACTACAATTATTTGTTTGGAAGTAAAGTTTGTAACAGTTATATAACTGCCAATATCGCAGCTACCCTCATAGAATCCTGATGTCGCATTAAACGGCATTGCAACATTTGTGCATGCTGCCCCGCCAGTTATGTTGCTGAAATTTGCAGTTACAGTAGGCGGATTGTTATCTGTAACATTTGCATAAACATTAACGATGCTGTCATATGGCGAGAAAAATATATCTGGATTAGTTACACCTAGGCCGAGTATATTGGGCGATACAAAGTCCGAGTACAGTGTGTAGTTTGCTTCTGATTTTGTTGTTGGTGAACTTAGCTGATACGCTATTGCTGTAAGATTGTATTCAGCGCCCAAGCCCTGGAGTTTTGTCTTGTTTACATAACAGGTTATGTTGAAATTAATGCCATTGTAGGGCAATGGCTGTGGATTGCTGAGTCCAAGGCATACTCCGCCATGACTTAAGTTGACTCCTGCTGCTCCAGTTGCATTTGAGACATTTACATATAATGGTATTGGATATGGCGCAGCTATTGAGCCATATATACCGATGTTGCTGTATGTTTGCGATACATTGTCAACAAAGCTTGTAATGAAGAAGCACTGTGGCGGTGTTGAAGTGATCCAGCCATTTGAAGTATTGTATGCATAGCTATCTGTTATGCTGTATGTAGTACCAGAATCAACTCCTGATGTGAATATTGGGCATGAATCATGTCCCCAATAGTTTCCTGAATTATTGTATGACAGCGCCATTGTGTCAAGCGAATAAACTTGATATGGCGAATTGTTGTAAACGTTGTTGTGATAAACTAACTTGTTGCTGTTGTCATAAGACGTATCAAAATACAAACCGTAATATACATTGTTTGTGATTGTGTTATTTGTTATGTTCACAGGATAATCTGAATGCAGTTCAAGACCAACGCCACCCCAGATATAGCTCGCATATGTTAATGTATTGTTTGTAATTATTCCGCTGAAATAACTCATGCTTAAAGCTGAAGTATAAGTGTTATTTATTATGTTACCTGAAATCGTACCATTTGTAAAAACTGTATATATCCCATAGGCAAAACCTGTATTGTATATCTTGTTATTATACGCGTTAAGTCCACTTATATTAGTTACATAAATTCCGCTATTTAATGTCGTGTTTTGTATTAGATTGTTTGATATGTTATAATCAGAATAGTACGGATTGCCGTTTCTAACTATCCCATAATGATTGTTATACAAAACATTGTCGACTATTTTGGTATTATTGCCGCCGCCAATATTTATACCAGCCCTATTAGTTCCATTAAATCCGTAAATGGTACAGTTCTTTATGACAAGATTTGATACTGCAGTTGTGTTGATACCATCTCCGTTTCCAGAATAGTCCCCGCCTATTTTGTGTCCTGCACAATCTAGTACCACATTGTCAGCTACTATGTTAAGTCCATTTGCTGCACAATTAGTCAAATTTGCAGTTAATGTTTTTGACTGTGTTATTATGTCGCCACATACTATTGGACAGTCAGCTGGTGCAGTTGTGAGCCATCCGCTTGATGTATTGTAAGCATAGTTGTCCGCAACATTTACAGCGTTTGAATTATTTCCAGGTGTAAACACAGGACATGCATTATGTCCCCAATAGTTTCCTGAAGTCCCATTTGAAAGCTCAATTGCTCCGCTTGCAGAAACTTGTCTGTTGCTTGCTCCAGCGCCGTTGTTTTCAATATTGTTATGATACACTAATTTGCTTGTTACACTTGAAAGTTTAATTCCTTCGTAAGCATTGTTTGTTATGTTATTGTCGACAATCATAATAGGAATTGTATGGTCTGAATTTATGTTTATACCATAATTCCCTGAATATGCTATCGAATTATTTTGTATCAAATCTGTCCCTGTGGCAATTCCGCCTACCAGGAAAATACCGTCGAAGCTTATGGTATTATTTATAACATTGTCCCTGATAACGTTGTTTCCGCTATTGTCAATTCTTATGCCCCATCCCAATTGGTTCTTTATTATGTTGCCCTGTATTGTGTGGCCCTTTCCAGACAGAAAAATTCCATAACCGTATGTACCCGTTCCATTAATGAAATTGTTATTGAGTATGGACCAGTTGTAGGCATTGCCGGCATTTGAACCTCCGATTCCATTATAATTATTATAGAATGTGCAGTCCATTACTGTGACATTGCTTGATCCGCCTGTGGCGTTTAAAAGAGTGAATATCCCAAAGGTACGGATGCCGCTGTTATTGAATGCTGATATTGTGCAGTTCTTTATGGTAATATTACTCAGCCCATAACCTATGTATACACCATGGCCTGTTGAGTTATTAGACGTAATCGTATATCCTGCACAGTCAAGCACAATATCGCTAGCTCCTATGTTAAGTCCATTGCCTGTGCAGCCTGTTAAGGTGTCGCTTGAATTAAGAGTTCTTGAAGAAGTCAGACTGTCGCCACACGTGCATGCAGTTGTACCGCCACATGTGCCCGCCATTGGTTTTAATATTATATCTTCTTTTGGAGTTTCAATAATATTTTCAATTATTTGTTTGTCTTCAGCATATTTTCCCTGCTCAGGGATTTCCTGGGGGTTTTCAGCATAAATCGCGCTCATCAACAGCGCTGACGCTATGCTGAACACGACAATTGCAAGAAGGACTTTAAGCTGGGCTGATGCTTTTGAAGACCCGAACTTGTTTAAAACTAACTTTAATCCTTCTTTAGAACCCATTGTATCACCTCATCAAACATAATTGAGTTACACCCGTTGAAATATCAATAAATTCCTATTTTAAAAAGCTTGTCCATATGTAAAAAAAATAAAAAAAGAAAGAGCTTATCTCTTCTTCGGTTTCTTTGCAAAAACAACAATTGTCGCAATTACTGCAACGACCAGAAGTGTCATGAAAAGTATTACCATCATAGTATTGTCTGGTGCTGCTACCGTAACTGATGGTTGTTCAGTTACTGCTGGTTGCTCTGCTGCTGGCTGTCCAGTTGGCTGTGCTGTTGCTACTCCAGTTATTGGCGGTACTGCTGCAAGTTTTGTAAATGTAAGTGCTGCCTTTCCGAACTCAACCTTATCAAGGAACACTGAAATGTCAAATGTGCCATCACCATCTAAGTCAACCTGCTTTGTTTCACCAATGTTAACTGTAACTTTCTGCGGTGTTGAACTGAATTCAATTATCACATAAGTTGAGCTCAGAGACAATATCGTTCCGCTGTGGGATACTCCATCCACTGTAAAGGTTACTGTGTCACCGACCTTCAAGTTTTCTGTGACTCCCTGGATTACAGAGATATCAATCTGCATTGTCTGTCCTGATGCAGGTGGCAGTCCTCCGCTTGAGCCTCCGCCGCCTTGTTGAGTTTCTTCTCCAGAGCATGCAGGTATATCAAACAACACACCTTTCACCCAAACCTCACAGTTGTCGTCCTCAATGCATCCCTCGCCTTCGAAAGTCAGGTTACCCCAGATTGAGATATCATTGTTTGTGCAGTATACTTTGGTGTCAATTATCCAATCAATGCTTGGCCCGCTGTCATCATATATTCCATAAGCTCTGCCTTTGCTGTCGATATCATTATCCTCGAAATTGCAGTTATACACTTGTGCATCAGTGTCTTCGGCGTATATCCCTTCTTGGTGATTTGAAGAAATTTCATTGTTTCTGACAGTGTCATTGATTTCATCTTCGAGATAAATGCCTACTCCGCGGTTGTCTGTTATGACATTATTTTCAATCAAGTTTTCCCCGCCACTGTATAAGTAAATACCATCATTGGTATTGTTCAATATTTTGTTGTAAATTATTTGTTCTCCCTCACTGTTAGATACATAGATTCCGTATCCTGTGCCGTCAGTTACATTGTTATTCTTTATTAGGGCATCATATGCCTCATACAAATATATTCCTGCATTTCCGCCACAGTTGTTGTCTATGTTGTTGCTTTCAATTATGTTGTCGTCGCTGTACCAGTCATCCTGTCCATCATAGTAATTATCCAAGTAAATTGCGCGATATTTGTTATTGTGCATGTAAACATTGGAAATTGTGTTTGATTCTGACCCTTCAAGGTACACACCAGCATAATCATTTAATTGATTATTGTTGCCAATCTCGCCGCCTGTTATTGTATTATTGAATGCTACACGAAGGTACATCCCCTCATAAGTGTTATTCAGTATTGTGTTGTCTTTTAACATATTATGCCATGATCTTTCTAACACTATTCCATACGACCACTTGTTTACAGTGCAGTCTTCAATAGTATTATAGTCTGATTCATCGTAGAGGTAGATTCCGTATTCGTCATTAGTAGTGTGGTTTCCGTTTAATGTAACATTTTTTATAAGCCCATAATCTGAGGAGTCCAAAAAGATTCCATATTTACTGTGATGCAGTATGCTGCTTGGCATTATATCTGCGCGGTTTCTTAAAACTTCTACACCATCAGAATTTCTGCTATAAAACGATTCTGTTGACCTTGGATGTGTAGCTGGCCCTGCTAAAGGCTGTACTGTGCTTTCTTTACTTTTGACATAGCTTCTGGTGTTCCATTCTGCCAAGTAAGCATTGTGTTCTGCATCAGATGGGTAGTTCTCAACTGAAGTGTTGTACGGGTACTTCGACATTCCATGGAATGGTAACAAATTAATTGTATCCCCGACAAATCCTTTTACACTGTATTTGATGGAATACATCACATCTGCAAGCAGGAATACGTGCCTGTCTGTGTTCGCCTCTTTTGGAACGTCTGTGAACTCCATCACGAGTTCATCGCCGTGTCTCATCACTGCATACATGTCATCTATGCTGGAAAGTAGCTGTTTTACATCCCCATATTTTGTGAAGTTGCCATACATCAGGAAATCCTCTTTGCTTGGAAGCTGTTCATCAGCAGCGCCGAGAATCCTATGTTTTGTTGTTGGGTACACATAATTTGTTGCGCCGCCAGATTGAAGATTTGCTTGGCTTGGCTCAAGATAAGTTACTTTAAATGCCACTGGTGCAGAATCATCCAGCGATATCTGGTCAATTACATTTATTGTTGTTGAAGATGAAGGTGCCGTAATCCTCATTTTTGTATTATCTGTTTCAAGAATACCTGAAATGTCGAATACAAATGTTTTCAGGTCTCCAGTAAACTTTCCGAAGCTTTTGACTACCTGCCAATCTCCATTACTGTCCTGTCTTTCGATAATCAAGTTTTTCTGCGATGGCAATCCACTATTTAGTTCATATGAAGACCATCCAGAAATAATCAGCTTTGCATATTGCGGGTTTTCTATTTCTCCAAAATCAACTATAACTGAATTGGGTTTATGATTAAGCATGCCAAGTGGCTCTCCGTCCTTTTTAGAAACTAAATCCAGGACATTGTTCCTGTATTTGTCAACTGCACTAATGGGCGTTTTGGGGTCTTTTATTGTCACGAACTCTTTAGGTGGCGCCACATTATCTGAATATGTGTTATGCCATTTGTTCAACACACTATAACCCTCTGGAACATCCACTAAAACCAATTTTGCTTCGTCGAAAAAGTCTGATTCAGGAATGACTTCCCTTACTTTTAATTTGTAAATTCCGTCCTTTGATCCAAAGTTACCTAGCTCGTAAATTCCTGCTTCGTACAGGTTTGTTTCAAACCATGCTCCGCCCAGTGATTCACCTGAAAGGTCTGTGTAATAATTATACTCGTTTCCATCCCACAAATAAAGGAACGGACAGCTTCCAATTCCGCTTCCAGTTCCGCCGCCGCTGTGTGATGGTGTTGACGCGTCAAGATTCTCTATAACAAAGTTAGTTGAATCTTCCAGCACTATATTGTATCCATCAACTGAGTTCCCATCATCCTTTGGCCCATTGTTGCGGTAGTCTCCACCACTTATTGTTAGGTATTCAGTGTCAAATCCATATAATCCTACTGTAAATCCATGGACTTTGCCGTCAAGAATAGTCACATCATCATAGTCATTTATGTCTACTCCGGTTGTATCGTCATTGCCATATGCGTCACCTATTATGGTATGTCCATCAAAATCAATTGTTATGTCGCTTGAATCGACAATTAAACCATCATCACCGTCGCCGCATATCCAGTCTGCATCTAAAGTATAATTATTAGAGACTAACATGCCGCAAAGGTCGCAAGCATCTCCTATTCCATCCACATCTGTATCATTTTGGTCTGTATTAGGTGTTGTTGGGCAGTTGTCTTCTGCTCCTGTCATGGGTGATTGATATGATAGTCCATCACAAATTGTGTCATTGTCTATATCGTTATTTGCATCGTCAGGACAAGCGTCACAAATATCACCAATAGTGTCCCCATCATCATCATCTTGACCTGGGTTGAAATCTATCGGACAATTATCACAGACATCTCCTAAACCATCTGAATCTGTGTCATTCTGGTCTGGGTTGTAAATATCTGGGCAATTGTCTACATTATAAGTCACATTGTCGTCATCAACATCTGGATCCATAATTGTTACTGACAAATCAGCAGGCCCTATTGAGTTTTGTTCATCTGAATATCCTGTTGAGCTGTATATTAAATAAAATAACCAATCTGACATATGCTCGCCTGTTGGCATAACTATCCAATTTATATCGCAGGAGTCACCGTCATCCATATTGCCTAAACAAGCAAAATCATTCTGAGTAATCGGGTTTGATGTTGTTGTATAAAATGGTGTGCCATTATGTTCTGGTATTACACCTTTACCGCCGAAAGCACAAACATAACCAAAACCTGGTATGTTATTACTTGATGGATAGCACTCATGGCAGCTGCAGCCATACAAGTCATGATACCCGAATCCATCTCCAATCATTCCACAGCAAGTACTTTCTCCTGATGCTGGATGACTGCTGCACACACCAGCATCGCTATATGAATAGTAAGGGATATCAAAACTATCTTCTTGATACCAATTTACCCAATCATAACTTTGATCAAAATTAGTCAGGTCTGCGCCAAGAGCTAAACAAGTGTCTCTCGCTGCCTGATATGTAAGGCTGCTTCCACGTTCCCGGGGTTCTGAGTCAAAATAAAATGTTTGACCGTTTACATCCAGTTCAACACAACCATCGTTACAAGGATAACCTCCTATCGGGTCTAAAGCAACTGTAACATTTCCGCAGTATGTGTCATAACAGTAAACAGTGGCATTGAAATCAAATAATTGATTTAGCAATACAATAGAGGGATTATCAATTGAGAGGAACACACTTAGATAATATGAACCGCTGCAAGTGCCTGCCCAATCACATCCAGTATCTAAACAGCTATTATTATTATAATTCCAATTTGAACAATCTGGTGTACCACCACACCAGTCAGCCAACCAGTTGCAACCAGCATTGGTGCATGTACTTGAATCATAATTCCAATTAGAACAGGAATATCCGCTTCCGTTGCATTCAGTATTCCATGTGCTGTTGCAACCTGCTATATCTTCGCATGAAGTCTCATCAGTACAAGTTGCATTGTCACAGTATGCGTTCCAAGAACAACCATAATTGCCACATGATGGTTGATTGCTATTCGCGAGTGAACAGTTTACTGAACCACCACAGGGGTTCTGCCAATTACATTCACTCTGGTAACATTTATTGTAATCATTATTCCAGTTTGAACAGTTTTCAGAACCACTTGAACTGCATCCGTCCCATGAACATCCAGGATGATTCACGCAATTATGGCCACTCTCATTCCAAATGCCACAATCTGTTGCAGATATGCCCTGGGTTGAAAAGCCGGCTTTTTCTAATAATGGCAGGTTCTTGTCTGTCTGCTCTAGAATCATTTTTCCGTCATCTACTGAACCTATGTCTTTAACAGAGGTTTCCGCATAGATGCTGCTAATCAACAGCGCTGACGCTATGCTGAACACGACAATTGCAAGAAGGACTTTAAGCTGGGCTGATGCTTTTGAAGACCCGAACTTGTTTAGAACTAACTTTAATCCTTCTTTAGAACCCATTGTATCACCTCATCAAACATAATTGGATTACACCCGTTGAAATATCAATAAATCCCTATTATAAAAAGCTTATCTAAGCGATTTACTACTTTAACGCCACACATATTTAAAAAATGTTTTTATATGGACAATGATTCAAGCTTGGTATGGCATATCTGGGGCAACACATCATAGAAATGGACAAAGCAATCAGGAATTTTCATAACAGCACAGAAAATGTATACAAGTCCATAAAGGAAATTGGTGCCGTTAATCCAGACATAGGTAAACATTGCCATAAATTAGCAGGGCTTTCTGATTTTAATTCGTATCATCACTTCTCCATTAACGAATGCATAAAAGACGCAGAAGCAATAATCAAGATAACGAAGGCTTCTTCAGGAGCCAAAACTTTCCCAAAAGACATTTATTCTAAATTGATTAGAATGGCAGACAATGCATTTATTCTGAAAAATAAGTATTTTGAGCTTATGAAAGGAGTTCTTGTTGTCAGGGATAGGGTAAGGAACCTTGCAGTTGAATTGGGCATAAACGCTAAACCAGAGTTGAAGTTGTTGACTGTTGAACAAAGAAGCACAGACCCGAGTCCAGCCAGTTATTCTTCATCAGGTGAGATGAAGCTAGTCAGCAGTTCTTTGGCAAGAGAACCTGGTTGGGTTGAGCTTTATGTTGCCCATGAATTTGCACACGGCATGCAACCTTTGGCGGCAAAAGCAGCGTACATGCGTCGGTCACAGATACGTTCTTATGCTGATTGGACATCATCACAGATTTGTGGTTTGGCTGTAGATATCAACAAGACTATTAACAAATATAGAGCCTATTTGGATTCTGATTTGAAAAGACTTGGTATCAAACCACCAATTGAATATTTGACTCGTATTGATGCAAATTTTATCTGTAATAATGCATTGTGTTCTTTGATATGGAACAAGCCAAATTTTGGTGTCGTAGAAAATGGTTTTCTAACTTGTATGCGGGAATTCAGCAAACATTTGAAAATATTGAACAGAATCCTTTCGTTTAAGGCAAAAAAAGAAAAATCTGAACAGGTGCTAAACGCCCTGTACAATATAAAAAGAATGCAGAGGAGAATCGCAAAACTTGGAAATGAAACCCATGATATATTTACTGATATTATCAAAAGGAAAGACGAGATTGTAGCCGAATTTTTGGTTGAGCACGTAACTGAAGGATTTGCTTCGGTGATACAATATCTTTATGGTAAAAAGTATAACATACCAATGACCGAACAATCAATCTCTAAAGGGTATCTCCCTGTAGCAACCAGAGCATATACGTTATACTGCAGGAATCCGAATATCTTAAAAGGTGTTTTTACAGGCATGGGTAGTAGCGCAAAAGATTGGGGATTAATAAAACAACGTCTTGGTGCCTTAAGACAAGAATTCTCGAGCATTGATTTTGTTGCCAGATAAAAAAAGAATTAGTTATCTCACTATTTTCTCGATTACAATTCCGCCAATCAGGTAAATAATCAACGAAAATATGTTCCACCATACCAAAAGCATCATTGGCAGGTTAATCAGCAGATACATTGTCAATCCAAATGGTATTCCTGCAACAAGGAACAATATTCCTCCATAGCAAAGGCCTTTCTTTGTTCCTGCCCCAGGGACATTGTCTTTGAACATGCTGTACACTGCTGCAAAGATTACACCTGTTATTATTCCGAACACGATGCTTATAACGTAGAATTCCATTGGTGGTGGTCCTGCTGTCGGCATCATTACTTTACTCCACACTGCAAAATAATCTGGCATTGTGTAATAGTTCATTGTTAAGAACGCTTCAATTGTATGCATAACCTGCGCAATTATTGCAAAAACAATGCCTGCTCCGATGATTCTCTTCCAATCCATCAGATCACCTCACAAATAATCAAAGGAACTGAAATTTAAAAAATTATTCTATCCAGCCGCCGCCCAGAACCAAATCCTTTTTGATGAAAACAGCTATCTGTCCTGGCGAAACTGCCCATACTGGTTTTTTGGGAACAACCTTTACTTTTTCGCCCTCTGGAACAATTTTTACTTTTTCAGGTGCAGTCTTATTGCGAATCAAAACTTCGACATCCATTTCTTTTTTAAGTTTATCAAATGCTACCCAGTTCAGGCCATTGACATAGAAATGTTTCCTGAAAAGTTCTTCTTTAGTTCCAACAATTATCTCGTTCTTTTTTGCATCAATGTCTTTTACATATAGCTTTTCCTGATTCTTCAAACCCAATCCCCTTCGTTGTCCGATAGTATAATGAACAATCCCATCATGTTTTCCAAGAACGTTTCCTTTTGCATCAACTATGTTGCCAGGCTTGCATTTGTTTCCTGTCCATTCTTCTATGAATTCTCCCTTTTCCTTATACAGGAAGCACAGGTCCTGGTTTTCCTGTTTTGCAAAAACCTTAATTTTGTTTAGTTCTGCGATTTTCCGAACTTCATCTTTCGTGTAATCTCCTATTGGAAAAATTAGTTTTGCAAAGACTTTCCGCGGCAGCATTGAAAGAACATATGACTGGTCCTTCTTTACGTCAACCGGCCTTTTCAATTTACCATTTTCAATCCTGGCATAATGTCCTGTCGCAAAATATTCAGCCCCTAGTTTCTCAGCTTCCTCGATAAGTGCCCCAAACTTGATTTTCTGGTTGCAAGGCACGCACGGATTCGGATTTTTACCGCCAAGGCTTTCATTAACAAAGTAGTCTATTGCAGTTTTCTTGAAAAGTTCGCCAAGCTCCACAATATAATGCGGGATTTTTAGCGATTTTGCAACTGCTTTTGCATCATTTATGTCCTTGATTGAGCAGCATTTTGAACCTGGTATCGTTTTCATCGTAATTCCGAATATGTCTGCCCCAGCGTTCTTTAGTAAAAATGCAGCAACCGAAGAATCAACGCCCCCACTCATTGCTACTGCTACCTTTTTCCCCTTGTATCTTGACAAATCGACCTTATCAGCAGGCATAACTTATCTGTTACACCCCTTTTTATTAAGTTTATAGTTACTACTAAATGATGACAAAGACAGAAAGCTTTATAAACCCAGTCTGATTCCTTTAATTTAGAAACCAATTTTCTATGAGGTGCAAATCGTGAATATAAATAGTGCTGGAACCGAAAGCGTTACCTTCCAGATGAGATCTTTTGTAGATGGTAAAGTAAAGAAGAGATACCCATGCAATTGTAAACATTGCAGAGGATTCTTTATGAGCTTTAGCAAGGGTTCTGCAGTTTGTCCTAGCTGTAAAAACGGGAATTGCCAAAAGGCTTAAACAACTAATGGGTTATGTCCAAGGTCAATTTTCCTTTTAGCTAAAGGTATCATGTGTTTTGATTCCTTGTTTTTGCGCATAAAATATTCTGCAATTATTGCCCGTATTACTTCTTGGGGCGAACAGAGCATCCTGTCTTTTTGCTCTGTTTTTAACGCTTCAATCATGTCTTTTGTTACACTCATCTGAAATCTCATAAGGATTACATATAAATACATCTATATATGTATTTCGATGTATTTTGATGGATAAAACTTGTTCAGAACAAAAATTGATTAGCAAGACCTGATTGTATGCGTAACAAGATGAGAAGAAAGGCTTATATATTGTTACTGAATAGTAATAACAATAGATGGTGAACAAAATGCGCGGAAATTTTTGTCATAAGCCTAGAAAGGTAAACAAAGGAGCTAAAGCCAGGACAACAAAAGTCCTGTTCAAACAGGCAAGGCTTGTGCAGGAAAAGAATGCCTACATAAAATCAATCGAAGCCGACATTGACGAAGTCGAAATGTTGTGCGAAGACGACGAGGAAATTATTTCTTATATACGAAGGGCAAAAATGCAGCTCAGGCGTATTGGTGGTAATGGGCTCGACAGGCTTGCTGGCGAAGCTTATGCAAATCGCGTATTGAAAGAGCAGGGTGTTATGCGCGAGGACGGGACCTTTGATACTTACTGGATAAGGACCCTTGCCGCACTTAACCATAACCTTAGCTTCAGGAAAGACACAGCAGGCAAGACTTCTCTGAAAGAGATAGCAGTTCTTTTAACAGCCATACTAGCTCTTGCAGCAATAAGCACAAGTGTGGTTTACAATGAGATGCATCATGACGACAACAGTCACGGCATACCAATGCCTGACGGTGACATCTATGTGCAGGTAAAAGAAAATAATCTCGAAAAAATAGTCACAGTCAGTGGTAACGTAACAGGTGCCGCCGAACTGTCAGGAGTCGAGATAGAACTGCAAAAGGACACGAGTAATGTGTTTAATGAGACACAGGCCTTGTCAGGAAATTCAGGTAAATATAACAAGGAGTTTAATGTAACAACAAAAGAGCCAGGGACATACAAGGCAATAGTAAAAATAACCGACCTTGCGCAAAAAACAAAAGTTCTCAGCAAGGATTTTGTACTTGGTGACCTTAAGCCAGAGATAGTTTCAGCAAGCGTTGATGTTTCTTCAAAAAAAGTGATGATTGCATACCAGGACAAAGACAATCCCGCTGTCGCAGCAAGCGTTGCTATTGTAACGCCAGGAACAAATAAGGTTGTTAATGGCTCGATGTATGATGTTTTTTTGGATCCCAAACAGGTTGGTAACTTTACACTTGACTTCAGCAAGGACGGGCTGCCCGATGGCAAGTACGAGCTGCTCGTGAATATTATGGATGATTCAGGTAAGTTAAGCCTTGAGAAGCGTATTCCATTCGAATTGTCGTCACCTGTCAATAATCCGCCAGTAATCAAATCCTGGGACATAAACTCAGGAAAGAAAATTTTGGATGGCTGGATTAATTATGCTGATGATAGTATTGTAAAAACACTGGTGATTGACGCTTATAACAGCAACGTTGAACTTATAACGTACACCACAGTGACGCCGAACAATCAGAGTGGAAATGCTTCTTTCCAGCTTGACCTTAGCACATTTAAGGGAGATGCAAAAATAAAGGTCAAGGCCATAGATGATACAGGCAAAGAATCAGCATTCCTTGAAAAATTGGTTAACATTCCTAACGGTGCGCCCACAGTCGAAAGCCCAGTATTCTGGTATAACGCTACAGATGATAGCTGGTACGTAATGGCAAATGCAACTGATAAGGACGGATTTCTTGATTATATCCACATTCGGTTATTCAATGCAGATGGCAACGTAACAATCAGTGAAAACTCAAAACCGATGAACGACGAGAAAGGCTCGTATGTTTGTCGCAACCAATTACCGCACGGTGTAAAGGTTTACGTGGAAGTTTGGGCTACTGATAAGGATGGTGCTATATCCGAGAAAAAGTACGACCATTTTATTTCTTAATCTATACTTATATATCAGAAACAGGTTTTTCCCCTTTTTTCGGGAACACTGAATAGAAAATATCTTCTAATGCGCTTGATATGTATTCGTTTGGTTTAAAATCTTCTTTTTTGTGGCATAAAATGCGCGAAGTCAAAACATAAACATCATTTGATTCCATGTTTATGCTGATATACATCCACGGAGTTTCTATATGTTCAGGCCTGATCAACCATATGTTTTTGTCCATCTGCCTTGAAGTCATAGCACGGTGTTGCTGTTCTGCGTATGTATCTCTGATGGCGTCGATAAGTTTTTCAGGCGAGTTTAATTTTCTGTCAAGTTTTAGCTTAAGCTTGACCTGGTTTGTAAATTCCTCTAGGCCAAGCTCACCCTTGGCTGCAAATTTGCCTCTTTCCCCGTCAAGTTCTTTTTCAAGTTTGAATACCATATTTTCATCTTTAAAAATAAAAAATTTAAGCTGCCTGTATTCCTGAAAGTTGCACTAGTCTGTATACTCCATAGCTTGCAAGGAAATCATGTAATTGCATGGGTTTATACTCCTTTTTAGGGCTATAGCCAATGCTTTTAAGGAATTTTTGCCCGTCCCCACCTTTTTCATAAGTTGATTTTAGCCTTGCATCCATGTTTTCAGCTGCCTGTTTAATCTCAGGTGTCATCTCAACTTCCACTTTTTCTTCTTTACCAAATATCCTGTCGAAGAGACCCATATTTGTCACCTCACTACGTTTATATGTTACTACTTAAAAGTGGTATACTTATAAATCTTTCTACTGGCTATTGGCAAAATTTTCAATTCAGCTTTTAAAGCCCCTTAGAATCTGCTTAACCTGGAGAATAAGCTTTTCCTTGCTTGTCTTTTCAACCAGTACGCCCTTCAGCTCCTGCAATCTGCCCTTTATTGCAGTGTACTTGGTAAACATTATTACCGGAACAGAAATCTTCTTTTCACGTAATTCTTCCAGAAGTTTGATTCCCCTTTCAGGCGGTATGTTGTTCTCCATTATCACAAGCATCAGATCATTACTGAACAGTTTTCTGCGAACATCTTCGCCATCTGCAAAAAGGACCATATCAAAGCCAATATTATCCAATTCGCCGTATATCCAATCCCGCCATTCCTGTTCATTGTCCACAATAAGAATGAATTTTTCTCCCACGACTAATGCTAAACAAGACAAATTTATTAACTTGTCCAAAACGAGATGCTTAAATAAACAATGTATAAATTACAGCGACTATCAGCGCAATTAATGCCAATACGACTAACACATGTTTCACTTTTTTCACCTCTGATTTATAAATCGCTTTTGACATATAAAGTTTATAAAGGGGTTATTATTACCTAAAGTATAATATAAAGGGGTGCAAATATGTACATTTTGCGACTTAATGAAAAACCAACAAAAGAAGAGATTGAAGATATAGTGATGGACATAAGAAGAAAAACAGGGCTGTTTACAAACGAAACAGGAAAGCTTGTGGATCCAAAACTTGAGATTCTTGTTTTTGGTTATAAAGGGGAAATTGATGTTAACCCAGATAAACCAATAACTGTCATGGGAATTTTAAACAATAATGGCAAAATACTTTACGAAGATGATGGATACGTATTTGTCGATGTCAACAAAACACACCTTGAGATCAAACCTCCGCTTGGCTTTCCCAAAAAAGTAGACAGGGACATACGTATTGTGCTGTCTGACAAAAAATACTGGAATTCATTTTATCTTGGCGATGAGTGCAGCATAAAATCGATTGTTGAACGAAGTGGCAGTACAATTGTTTACAGGAAAATGGTTGGTGCAGTGTCAACAATAAGAACAAATGGAACCGAGTGTGTTGCATAATGCCAATCAAAGAAAAAGATAAAGGACTTATACGTTTGCGGAATACGCAATACGAATCGCTGCAGCAGTTCTTAGAAGATGTTTTTTATCGGGACAAGAACAAATCCCTTACAAAAGCAGCTAACCAGTTGCTTATGAAAATCTACGAACGCGGTGAATTTGGATTGCGTTCAAAAAACTGGAAAGGCCACATTTCTGAAATTTTTGAGTGTCTGGCTCCAACAATCGAGGATGAGGATGCACTTTTGGTATTGGCAAAAAAACAGTTTGGTGAAAAGAAAGTGAAGCGTGGAGAAAAAGCATACCAGATTATGTTAAAAGAAGCAAACGAAGGAAAAGTAAAGCTTACAGATGAGGAAACAAAATTGCTTGAAAAAATATGCGGCTGGAATGCCCACATATCAAGTTATTATTCTATTGTCAATAAATTACGTGCAATAGGTTTAATAGAAAAAAAGAAAGGGCATTATTTCAAAAGCAGGAAATTTTTTGAACAGCGGGACCAGATAAACACAATGATAAACCAGTTTGAATCGAGCATAAGAACCTCCCGTTAGAGAAAGACATATAAAAGCGAAATCTGTTTTTTGAAACACAATTTACCGTGATGAACAATGAAAACACTGCAAATTTGTTTTGTTGGACTTCCAGGCAGCGGAAAAACAACCGCTATCAAAAAAATCCGGCAAAAAGTCGAACATACTGATGAAAACATAGAGATTTCTTCTTTTAAGCAGGGAGATGCACTTGTTTATCTTCTTGACGCAAAATACGACCCAAGAAACATTAAGCCGCTCCTTGCAATTATGCACGAGGCTGATGCCTGTGTTTTTTGCATTTCAGGACAAGAAGGGATAAAGCCACAGCTTGGCGAACTGATAATATTGTTGGATTATGTAAAGATAAACAACGGGATAATCCTTATAACAAAAACAGATTCAACTGATGATGTTGATGCATTAAAAAACCAGATTAAGCGGATACTTGCCCAATCTAGTTTAAAAAATGCGGAAATTCTTGGAACATCTTCGCTGATAGACGAAGGATTTACTGAATTGCGCGAAGAAATAGTAAAACTTAACCAGAAACACCGTGATGCTGCAGGAAAATTCAGATTACCTGTCGAATCTGTGGTCGAATCAAAAGGTATGGTCAGCGTTAATGGCGTTGTTCTTAGCGGTTCTGTAAAAAAATATGACAAGACAGTTTTGATGCCATGGGGTAAGGAATTCATCGTTCAGGATGTCCTTGTTGAAGGGATTCCAGTAGGACAGGCAAAAATCGGAGACCGCGTGACTATTCTTTACAAAGGACTTTATTATCACGATGTTCAGACAGGAGATGTTTCTTCAGTTGAAGGCGTTTTCCACAAAGGGAAAAAGTTAAAGTTTGAACTTCATATCAATGCGTTCTTTAAGGATGATATACGCCCTGAGACTGAAGTACAGTTAAATATTGGTTTACAAACACTTCCAGTTACAATAACAAGAATAACAAAAGACAATGCCGAGGTCGGAAGAGCAACAACAAACGAGAAAGTTGAAGTTGAAGTTGAATCAAAGCTGCCGTTTGCATTTGAAAAAGGGCAGCAGTGCATTGTTTACAATCCTGAAGCGCACTGGCGCAGCATCAAAGTTGTCGGTGCAGGAACAATGAAGGAAGGCGCATAATGTCTGATTTTGGTATAACATTGGGTTATGACCAGGACAAATGTTCTATATGCAAAAATGTTAAAGAAATCAGGATTGTTTATTCTCGAAAACAAAAGAAAATAGCGAAAGTCTGTGATGTCTGTGTTGACGAACATAAGGAAAAGACAGCGCAGCAGATAATTGATGAGTTCGGCAAAAAGACCACTGAAAAACACATCAAGATTCTTTCAAGAAAACAGCTCGAAAAATCAGGATTTGAATTGACCGGAAAGAAAGATTAAATCGCTTTTTCTAATTGTTTTAATTTCTCAGAATTTGTTTCAAACATTTCATTTGCCAGCTTAACAATCGAATCCCAGTTTCCTACAGCCTTTACAGGGACAATCAGCTGGCAATTGCCCTGGAGCTCGATCATTACTTTCTCTTTTGCTATTGTCTGGATTCCTCCTCTTTTGATGCCGAGTTTCCGCGCTGTTTCAACAAAATCTTTTGCCGATTCAACATCTTTTGCAGCAACATGCAGTATAAATGGTTCAAACTTGAACCAAAGTGTCTTTTTTCCGCTATGTTTCTTGACCGCAGTTTCTGCTTCATTGGCATTAATTTTTCTATGCCATTTCCTGTAGAAATTTGATTCTTTTTTGTTGCCTTCAAATTCAAGCAGCACTATTCTTCCAAAACAAGAAGAAGTAGAAACAAGATTCTTGTTTTTGTTTATTCTGCTTAAGATAGGAAGCACTGCCTTGTCAGCTTCTCCGCATGCTGCTGCTTCGCTAAGCTTCTTTTCTTTTTCACGCTTGAAATTTTCCCAGTTCAATGCCTTGCCTCTGTAGTTTAATGGGTAGTAAAACCGCCCTTATGTGGGATTTTGCGTTCCATCTCTTTCTCGCTACGTTCAACCTTCTGGAAAGCATTTACTATCCCAGGCACAGGTTTTTTGAGTTTTTTGCACAGTTTTGCTATATCCGAAGCTATAGTGTGCCCTTTTCTTATTAGATCATCAGCAGCTTTCACTTCTATTGCAGCTTCTACAAATTTTTTTACATCCTTTGTTACGAACAGTGCCTGCGCCCTTTTCTGATGTGCTATTATTTTTCCGCCAACATCCTGTAGCTCCCTAAGTGCTAGGTCATATTTTTCTTCATCTGATTTAAAAAAGATTCCCATAACAATAATAAATAAACCAAATTTAATAAGGCTTTTTATCTAGAAAACAAAACTGTTTCCTTTTGTGCCCATCATGTTTCCATCCAATGTTATTGTGCACTTTAATGTTCCGCGCTTCTTTTGTTCTTTCCTGAATGAATCCCATTTTTCGATATTAAATACACATTCTATTTTTGCCTGTTTTGTATCTTTTTCAGATTCAACAAAAGGGAACAAACCTACCAGCAGCTGGAAATATCTTCGCGCTGTTTCTTCGTCATTTGTCTGTAAGATTGTACCTTCATATTCAGAGAATTTTATCTGGAACTCTTCTGTTATGATTGTTTCATAGAAGATTCTGTCCATCGCACCGCCGACGAACATTTCTCTTTTTAGTTCATCAGTATTCATTTTGGCGTTTGCTCTTTTTGAAATGACTTTTGTTTTACCGTCAAATATCCCTCTCATTGAGAAATCATAATCCTTTTGCGGCGATATCCTGTTAATGACTTCAAAAACACTCCACAGACTTGGGACACCTGAAAGTATCTTAATTGTCTTTCCGCTTATCGCAAAGCCAAATGCCTTTGAAGTAACGCCATCTGGCAGGGTTTTTACCAGCTCTTCAGCCTGTTTTCCAGGGTTGCCTCTTATTATTTCCTTAACTGCAGTTGAATAATCTCTTAAGCTTAGTTCACTCATTTTCTCACCATCTTGCTGACGACCAGAGCTCCATATTCAGGCTCATCAAAATTAAGTATGTGGTTCTTTGTTAATATCTTTTGTGCTTCTTCAACTAATTCGCCACCCATAAAGCAACCAAAGCACGGGATGTTTGTTTCGTGGTGGAACTTTGTAAAAATCTGAGCAACCTTTGATGGCTGTGTCATTTCCTGCGGAGTCAATATGCAGAAAACAAAATCCAAAAAGTCCTTTTTATGCTTGAGTATGTTAAACACAGCTTCATATCTGTCTGGCAGCGCATCTCCGACAATGTCCACTGGATTGTTATGGCTCCAGTGTTCAGGCAGGACCTTGTCCATTTCCTCCAAAACTTTTTTTGGAAGCTGCACTATTTGCAGTCCACGTTTTTCAAACGCATCGCTTGCAAGAACACCGGGCCCTCCAGCATTTGTGACTATGATTCCGCGTTTTCCTTTTGGAGCTTTTTCATGCACAAAATATTTTGCAACTTCAAATAGCTGGTAAAGTGTCTCGACCCTGATTATTTTGAACTGCTTGAAAATACCGTCAAAAATTCTGTCTTCTGTTGCAAGTGCTGCTGTATGTGAAAATGCAGCTTTTGCCCCGCTTGCAGTGCTACCTGCTTTCAAAACAATTATTGGTTTCTTCAGTTCTTCAGCAGCCTTAAGGAAACGTCTTCCGTCCTTCAGGCTTTCAATATACAAACACACGGCCTTTGTTTTTTCATCATTCTTAAGATAATTTAGGATATCTGTAAAACTCACATCTGCCGCATTTCCGATTGATATAAAAGAACTTAAGCCGATGTTATTTTTTATTGCCCAGTCAAGTATTGCAACACCCAATGCCCCGCTTTGTGAGACAAAAGAAATCCCTCCCACATCCGGTATTTTGTTGAAAAATGAGGCATTTAGTTTTTGGTATGGCATTATTATCCCAAGACAATTTGGCCCGAGCACTTTGATGTTTCCCTCTCTTGCGATTTTGATTACTTCCTGTTCAAGCCCAACATTGCCAGATTCAGAAAATCCCCCAGAGACTATTATTGCAGCTTTTATCTTTTTCTGTACGCATTCTTTCATTACCCCAGGAATTGCAGCTGCAGGAATTGCGAATATTGCCAAATCAACATCGTTTCTTATATCCAGCACCGATGCATACGCTGTTTGCCCCATTATTTTTTTTGATTTTATGTTGACAGGATAAACTTTTTTTCTGCCGCGGATAAGATATTTGAAAATACTGTGCCCGACCTTTCCCCTGCTGTTGCTCGCGCCAATCACTGCAATCGACCTTGGTTCGAACAATTCCTTAAGCTCCATGATTCTATCAAACAACCCAATATATTTATTAATATCTCTTATGTTGATTCCATTATGAAAGGTAAATTCATAGTAATTGAGGGCGCTGATTGCACCGGTAAGACAACCCAGGCAGAACTTCTTGTGCAGAAACTTAAATCGCTGGGCAAAGATGTGGTATACCTCGAGTTCCCTACTTATGAAAAAACACCAGGCGGGCAGACAGTAACCTGGTATCTCGAAGGAAAATTTGGTGATTTGGAACATGTTCCTCCTGAAGTAGCCTGCTTAACATTTGCCTTGGACAGGTACCAGTTTGCAAAAGAGAATCAGAACCATCTAAATCAGGGAAAAATCCTTATCGCAAACCGTTATACCCAGTCAAATATGGGGCACCAGGGCGGCAAATTTAAAGGGCCAGAACGGATTAAATTTATAGACTGGATAGAAAAAGTTGAATCGCGGATGCCGCAGCCAGAGATTGTTGTGTATCTTGATCTTCCAGTTGAGATTTCTCAAAAGCTTAAGCAAAAACGTGGCGATACAAAAGGCGCAAAAAGCAAGGATATCCATGAAAAAGATATCCAGCACCTGAAAGATGCGCGCGAATGTTATCTTGAAACAGCAAAGCGAAAGGGTTGGATACTGATTGACTGCAAGCAAAAAGGCAAAGAAGACATAAGAAATATAGATGATATCCACAAGGAAATATTTGATAAAATCAAAGAAATGATTTAAAGTGCAGGTCCTGCAAGGTGTAATACTGTTATTATTATCATTACAATTATCACGAGTACTACAACGTGCCATGGAGAAATATTGATCTTACTGTGGTACTCATCGTAGTACTGCATTATTCCCCCAGAGCTTGAAGGTAATCTTACCTTTCCATCTTGAGCCATGCAAATCACAAAAAAAGAGTCACTTAAAAATCTTTCTAAACGCAGTTACAGGAAGCGACAAGTTCGTCAGAAGTTGTGTTTAGTACATTTGCGGAATAGTCCAGGTAAGTTTTGTATTGTGCTTTTTGTCCAAGTTTGTTGTATTCACAGATTGCATTACAGTTCTTTTCAAACCTATAACTGCAGTCTTCTTTGATGCACGCTGGTTTTGTTACAACTCCCTGCCCTGAAATCTCTCTCCAGTCAAATGGAGCGCAAGTGCTGTTAGCGCAACGCTCGCTCATCACAGCGTCAATCCGCTGGGAAGTGTTCATGTTTACTGCAATAAAATTAGTTGAACCTGGGCAGCATATTGTGCGGGCGAAGGTACAGTCCTCATCTATTTTGCATGTAGTATCTGGGTTTATTACCTTGGGTTTATAGTAAATTGTGAACACAAATAGAACTATCATTACAACAAGTATTGCCAACCTCACCATTTTCATAAAATATAGTATTCCGGATTAGAATAAAAAAGTATGGGTGGCGTATAGCTCGTCTTTTGTAGCTGCTCCACAACAGTTCACCTCAGGTTGCTTCATTGAACAGCATGGTGACATTTGACTAAGCGCCTAATCGAAACAATCGAGACGATTGCTTCTTGATGGCTTGCACCATCCAAGCTAGCGATTTCACTCAATTCCTTGCAAATTCAGCCTTTCAGCCTCATGATGCACAAAGATTGATTTTTTTCTGCGCCAGAGCTCTCCATTTCTGGAGCCACATTACTGTGGTGGACATAGTGGTGGACGAACTTCCTCACTTCACAAAGAAGCGTTGGTCACCCAGCCACCCATCATTACTATATAAAATGAAGTATTTATAAGTCTTTTCTTCAAACCACAAGGTATATAAATAGTGTAAGTATTACACTAAGTAAGTGTAATAAGCACACTAAGAACGTGTATAAACGACACGAAGCGAGAGGGTGAAGAAAGATGAAAAAACCACAATCCGGAATTATTCCCGAAGACAGGCTTGGAATCGCCACAGACCTGTATCAGCTTACGATGGCGAACGGTTATCTTGCGATGGGCAAAGAAAAAGAAATCGCAACATTTGATTTGTTTGTCCGAAATCTTCCAAAGAACCGTTCGTATCTTGTTGTAGCAGGATTAGAACAGGCACTTCATTATCTTACGAATGTAAGGTTCACAGAAGAGGATGTTGAACTACTTAAACAAAAGCCGGATTTCAAGAACACAGATGAAAAATTCTGGGACTATCTTCGCAACTTCAAATTTACAGGCGATGTCTGGGCAATGCCAGAAGGCACAATTGCTTTTGGCAATGAACCGCTTATGACTGTAACTGCACCAATCATTGAGGCGCAAATAGCTGAAACTTACCTGCTTACTTGTTATAACCATCAGACAAAGATTGCCTCAAAAACAGCGCGCTGTGTTGAAGCTGCAAAGGGCAGGGCAGTTCTGGAATTTGGTATGCGAAGGACAGATATTGGCGCTTCAGCAAGAGCTGCACGCGCAGCTTATGTTGGAGGTGCAATTGGTTCCTCAAATGTTGTTGCTGAGGCCCTTTTTGGAGTTCCTTCTTTTGGAACACATGCTCATTCTTGGGTAATGAGCTTTGACAGCGAAGAAGAGGCATTCGCAGCATATTTCAAAGTTTATGGCGAACATACAGTTGCGCTTGTTGATACTTATGACACTTTGGAAGGTGTGCTTACGGCAGCAAAGCTTCCTGGTGAAATAAAAGGGATAAGGCTTGATTCTGGCGACCTTGTCGCACTTAGCAAAGAAGCAAGGAAAATTCTTGATGAAAATAGAAGTAAGAACTGCAAGATATTTGCAAGCAATGACCTTGATGAGTACAAGATTGAGGATTTACTTAGCAAAGGAGGACAAGTTGATATTTTTGGCGTCGGAACAATGATGACCCTTTCTGCTGACGAACCTGCGCTTGGCGGTGTTTACAAATTAGCAGAGCTTGTCAGGGATGGGGTTGCAATCCCAAAACTTAAGCTGAGCAAGGAAAAATGCACTTATCCAGGAAAGAAGCAAGTTTACAGGAAATACAATGACCTTGGCGAATTTGAATATGACATAATTGCATTGCGTGGCGAACTTGACAAACAGAAAAAATTATATGAAAAATATGATGATGCTGGCAGACTTGAAGCGCTTCTTGTGCCTATGATTGAAAAAGGAAAACTTGTGTATGGACTGCCTGAACTATGGGAGATCAGAGATCGCACTATTTGCAATATAAAAGATCTTCCAGATAAATATCGCAGGACAAAAGCTGACCACAGCTATCGTGTGGATATTTCTCCAAAACTCGATGCTCTGACAAAAAAGACAGCCGCAAAATATGGGGGTGTTAAGAAATGTTGAAACACTACATAGAATTTTTGTATCCAGGAATATTTGCTGCAGAAGGCAGCGCCAAGGAAGTTAGCAGCAGGGATCCTGATAAAATAAAAATACCGGAAAATTGTCATGGCTTTAGATTTTATGACAGGCAGGAAACCGTAGCAGAAGATGGGGAAACCCTGTCAGGCGAGCCAAAGAATTATTCTGGAGTATATTATCGTGGGCGGGCAATGACTCTCGAAGATGTTAAACGTGAATTGCCTAACCCATGCAATCTAATCGAAAATATGGAAGGCAATGGCTTGAAGAGAGTTGTACGTACAATATTTGGGAATTTCTACCCGCTTCAAGATCTTGACCAAATTCTCGATGAAGACGATATTAAGAGGGTGAAAAAATGAACTCAAAGAAATTGTATAATATACTAAAGGAAACAACACAAGTTTACCGAAAGGGAGAAGAAGTTCAAGAAAGGGAAGCAGGCAATGTCAAAGTTACAGAAATTTTTGGTTACCCTCACACTTCAGATGCACCCGAAGAGTCTACATATGAAAAAGTAGACATGATTTTTGTTGATGTTTTAGTTGACAAAGTCAAAGCAGCAAAACGAAAAGAAGAGTTAGAACGCATTTTAGCTGATTATCCACAACCAGAAAGACTTGCTGGCGGCCCAAGCTATATTGAACTTTCTCCAAACTGCGGCTTAGAACAGGAAGGCGGTTTGAGATTAATGGCCCTCGGTAAGGTTCTAGGTCTTTGGGAAATAGTAAACGGGAAAGTTTTGGGTACTAACGACGAAGAAGCTCTAATCTTAGCTGGAAACGGTTTTATTATGATAACCGGCTATAAGGCGGCGAGAAAATGAAAACAATATTTTTTGATGTTGATACGCAAGCCGACTTCATGTACAAAAAGTGGTTTATTTCACCTGAAAAAGAAGTGAAGGGTGCATTGTACATCTCTGGTGCAGAAGAGATACTCCCGGCGCTGAAAAAAGTGATTGATTATGCGAGAGAAAAGCATTTTCCGATAGTCGGAAGCGTAGACAAGCATTTTGGCACTGAAGACTACAAATCTAGGGAAGGAGAACTCAAAAGATGGGGCGGCCCATTTCCCGACCATTGTATGAATGGCACGTTGGGTCAAGAAAAGATAGACGAAACTTCTGTTATAGACCCGACTTCAGGATGGAAGGGACAGATGTTGGGATATCTCCATTTGACACATCCTCATTACCTTGATGGCAAGGTCAATGAAGAGCTGCTTAAGAGACATGCTGACCAAAGCACATTCAGTCTGTTTTTTGAAAAGCAGAGCTATGATGTATTCACGAATCCTGCACTTGAACGATTTTTGGAAATAGCTGGAGTTGAACGCGCGATAGTTTATGGTGTAGCCACCGATTACTGTGTAAAAGCCGCAGCAGTTGGAATGGCGAAGCGCGGAATTGAGGTCTATGTTCTGAAAGATGCAATAAAAGCAATTTCACCTGATACTGAAAAGCAGGCATTAGAAGAAATGAAAAATGCAGGAGTGAAATTTGCTGAGTTCAAAGATTTAGATAGTATACTGGAAGGCGATAAAAAATGAAACTGCATGAGGCAAGAAAACTTTACATAGAAAAGAAAGGGGATATTTTTGAAGAAACATGTCCGTCAATCGATTCACTTGTGGATTTTATTAAGGAAGAAACAAAATATTTTGACTATCATGAATGTAACTATCATAATTTTAATGTAGTTGTAGGACTTAGCGGAGGTATTGATTCTGCAGTTATTGCTGCATTGGCTGTCAAAGCACTGGGTCCAGAAAAAGTTCATGGTGTAATGATGCCTTCTTCCACTAACGAAAACATAGACCTTGAATACGCTGAGAAACATGCTAAGCAGCTTGGCATAAAATATGACGTTGTCCCAATAGGAAAAATTGAGGACGTATTTAACAGCACTGAAGGATATTTTGAGACAGCAAATC